>ERZ779896.774-NODE-774-length-36354-cov-4.186341_pt1 | contig 36354 bp, 12 predicted proteins | sample MGYA00511067_ERZ779896 | MGnify/ENA primary metagenome ERZ779896 (study PRJEB29588, sample SAMEA2161597) | human gut metagenome | biome: human gut; feature: human-associated habitat; material: faeces | place: Denmark | collected 2008/2010 ... | reverse complement strand
AAAAAAGCGATCTCACGTGTGCATTGCACCGAAAAAAAGCGATCTCACGTGTGCATTGCACCGAAAAAAAGCGATCTCACGTGTGCATTGCACCGAAAAAAAGCGATCTCACGTGTGCACTTGCACTATATATAAAATTATAATATAATAAATGCAATAAAAGGGAGGTGTCATAATGGGATTAAAAATTGAAAAAGTAAGTAAATATTATGGCGAAAAACTAGCAGTAGATAACATCAGTTTTGAGATGAACGAGCCAGGGGTATTTGGACTATTAGGGACAAATGGAGCTGGAAAAACCACGACAATAAGAATGATTCTAGGAATAATAAAAAAGGAGGCAGGCAAAATAACCTGGAATGGGCAGAAAGTAGAAAGAAAAAACGTGAACTTTGGATATTTACCAGAAGAAAGAGGAATATATCCAAAAACAAAAATAATTGAGCAACTAATGTATTTTGCTGAATTGAAAGGGATGAAGAAGCAAGAAGCTGCAAAAGAAATTGATTATTGGTTAAAAAGACTGAAAGTTGAAGAATACAAAGAATTACAGGCAGAAAAATTATCAAAAGGGAATCAACAAAAAATTCAGTTTATAACAGCAATTTTAAATAATCCAGAATTAATTGTATTAGATGAACCATTTAGCGGACTTGATCCAATAAATACAGAATTATTGAAAGAAGTAATTATAGAATTAGTTCAAAAAGGAAAATACATAATAATGTCAAGTCATCAGATGTCATCAATTGAGGAATTTTGTAAAGATGTAGTTATAATAAATAAAGGAAAAACGGTATTAAAGGGAAATTTGAAAAAAATCAAAGATGAGTATCCATCAAAAAGGCTAGAAATAAATGTAGATAGTGACATTTCAAAATACATAAATGAAAGTGGAATGAAAATTGAAAAAAATCTTGACAATAATTATGAAATATTAATGGATAAAGAAGAGCAAGCTCAGTTACTAATGAAAACGTTGGTGCTTCAAGGCATAAATATAAAAAAATTCGAACTTAAAAAACCAAGTCTAAATGAAATTTTTATAGAGAAAGTAGGTGAGTAAAATGCAAGGTTTAATAACTGTAATAAAATTCACAATTAAAGATATGGTGCAACGAAAATCTTTTATTATCTCGAATATAATAATATTGGGACTAATAATTTTGATGTTTAACATACCTAACATACTGAAAAAAGTCATGGGAGATTCAGAAAATTCAAAACAGATTATACAGATAATTGATGTTGATAATGTATTTGAGGGAACATTAGAGAATCTAAAAAATATGAATTTGAGCTATGATATCAAAATTTCTAGCAAAAATTTAGAATTTGACAAAATAAAGGAAGAGATTCAAAATGGCGAAATAGATAATGCAATAATTATAGAAAAGAAGGATGAAAAAATCAATATTCAATACATAGTAAAAAATTTAGCAATGAATTCTGAAATGCCACAAGACTTAGAAAATGCAATAAGTTCGCTATATAGTGGCTTGCAAATTTCAAAGTTAGGGCTAACACAGGAACAATTGCGAAGTATACAACCAGATTTTAATTTTGAAGTCAAACAAGCTGAGACTCAAGAAGTAAAAGGAAATATATACACAATGATGTTATTATCAATTGTACTATTTTACGCAATATATTTTTGTGCATATCAAGTATCAAGTTCAATAACAACTGAAAAAACTTCAAAAATAATTGAAACACTAGTAACATCAACAGAGCCAAAAACAATAGTTTTAGGAAAAACAATCGGAATAGGAATTGTTGGAGTATTACAAATAATTGCGATTGCGTTAACTGCAATAGTTTCAAAAACATTATTTTTAGAAGAAGGAGCATTAGATGGAATAGTTGATTTTTCAACAATCACACCATTTTTAGGATGCATAACGATTATTTACTTCATATTAGGATATGCATTTTTTGCGATGTTGTATGCATTAACTGGCTCAACTGTAAGCAAGCCAGAAGATGTGCAATCAGCTAATACACCAGTAGCTTTAATATCAGTAATAGGATTCTATTTGGCGTATTTTACAATGATGAATCCAACGAGTGAGCTAAATAAAATAGCTGCAATATTACCTATATCATCACCATTTTGTATGCCATTTAGAGTGATGATGGAGATTGCTACAGGCCCAGAAATTTTAGGCTCAATAGTAATACTAGTAATTACCACAATTCTTGTCGCAATATTTTCTATCAAAATATATTCAAAAGCGATTTTTAATTATGGAAGTAGGGTTAAAATTAAGGAATTACTTAGGAACGAAAAGAAAGGTGCACGGAAAAAAAGCGTTTTAAAGTGTGCAATTTTGCACGGAAAAAAAGCGATCTCACGTGTGCATGTACCGAAAAAAAGCGATCTCATGTGTGCAAGGAAAGGAAAGAAATTATGAAAAGAAAAGAAAATTTAATATGGGGAGTAGTCTTCATAATAATAGGATTAATAATAGGTTTAAAAGTGTTAGGAATAATAAATATAGACATATTTTTTGATGGATGGTGGAGTTTATTTATTATAATACCAAGTACAATAAGTATAGTAAAAAATATAAGAGACATTGGAGCATATATATGGTTAGTGATAGGAGTAGCATTACTATTATCAGCTCAAGAAATACTTGACATGGAGATAGTTGGAAAATTGATATTCCCAGCTGTATTAGTTGCAATAGGAGTTGGAATGATTTTTAAAGATAGTAAATTAGAAAAAGCAAAAGAAAATGAAGAATATTATGCAACATTCTCAGGAGAAAAGTTAAATTTTGAAGGCAATACATTTAATGGGGCTAGCTTAAATGCGATATTTGGAGGAATCGACTTAAATTTGAAAAAAGCAGATATAACAAATGAAACAAATATAAATGCAACATCAGTATTTGGAGGAATAAATATTTTTGTCCCAGATAATGTAAATGTTGAAATAAAATCAACATCATTATTTGGTGGAGTAACAAATAAAGTCGAAAATAAAGAAAATCAACCTACAATAAAAATTAGAACTTTTTGTTTATTTGGAGGAGTTGAAGTTAAATAGGTTGAAGTTACTTCAATCAAAGGAGGAAAAATGAAAAGATTTCAAAAATTAGTAAAATATGCAGCAATTGCATTTGGCTTATATTTAGCAATATCAATAATTGGGGCTCTTGTGGGCGTAATTGTTGGAGTGACTTCAGGAGTGGAAGTATTAAAAGAACTTTCAGGAAATGAAAATGTCGAATTAGTTGATGAAACTCGAAATTTTGATGAGTTGTCAGGCCTAAATTTAAATATATCATCATCAAATTTGACAATAAAGGCTGAGGGTGATTCATATAGAATGGAAGCTCATAACATTCCGAAAACAACTAAGATAGAATGCAAAAATGATGTTTTAGAAATAAAAAACGTGAAAAAATTAAAATCAGAAAGTAGTATCACAATATATGTTCCAGAAAATGCTAAATTAAGTAGAATCAATTTAGATATGGGGGCAGGAAATGTTGAAATATCAAATATAGAAGCCGCCAACATAGATTTTAGTTTTGGAGCAGGAGATGTTAATATTAAAAATTTAAAATCAGAGAATCCTACAATTGAGTGCGGGGCTGGTCAGATAAAGTTTGAAAATACAGAATTGACTAATGCTAAATTAAGTGCAGAAGTTGGAAAAGTGATATATTCAGGCCAATTGAACGGAGAATCAAGAATAGAATGCGGCGTTGGAGAAGTAGAGATGAATCTTGAAGGCGGAATAGACAACTATTCAATAAAAGTTCAAAAAGGAATTGGAAACATAAAAATTAATAAGGAATCGGTTAACAATGATTCAACAACTGGCAATGGCCAAAATAAAATTTATATCGATGGTGGAGTTGGAGATATCGATATAAAAATATAATTGCACGGAAAAAAAGCGATCTCACGTGTGCAATTGCACGGAAAAAAAGCGATCTCACGTGTGCATAAAATAGAAGAAACCTTCATATACATTAATAAACAAAATGTAGAGGAGGTTTTTTTGATGGAAATAAACACAACAAAAGAAAGTTTGAATGTAAATAAAACGATATGTGAAAAGAAAGAAATTATGAATATACAAGGAGATATGATAGTGCCAGATTCAAAGCCAGACATTTTAAGCACTATTAACACAAGTGGAAATGTGTGTATATATAAGAAAGAAATAATGGAAGGAAAGTTAAAAATAGATGGGAATATTCTTACGTACATAATGTATTTAGCTGATAGTGATTCAGAAAGTATAGAAGACAATGTTAGGGGGCTTAACACGAACCTCGACTTTTCAGAAAACTTCAATATTCCAGAACTAAGTGAAGGAATGGATGTTGACATCAATCCAAAAATAAAGATGATAGAATGCAAGGTAATAAATGGAAGAAAGATAGGCATAAATGTCACATTAGAAGTAGAAATAAGAATTCAAACACAAGAAAATGTGGAGATAATCACAGATTTAAACAACAGTGATATACAAATTCTTAATCAAAATATGAAGGTAAATTCTGTATTAGGGGAAGGCACGACGAAAACATCAATTAAAGAAAATGTAGCAATTCAAAACACAGACAATCTTGCTGAGATGTTGAATGTGCAAATAAACTTAGTAGACAAAGACATAAAAATCAGTTACAACAAAATTCTTGCAAAAGCAGAAGTCGAAATCAGATTAGTGTATTTAACAGAGGACAATCGAATTTGCACGACCCAAAGCCGAGTGCCATTAGTAGGCTTTATCGATATGCCTAATATAAATGAAGAAAACATTTGTGACACAACATACATGGTAAAAAATATAGTTATAAAACCAAATGCAGTAGAGGAACATTCTGTATATGTCGAAATGGAAATTGAAATTCACTGTATAGCATATGAGGAAAAAGAGGTTCAAATAATTCGAGACATGTATTGTCCAGGAGAAAAAATGAAATTCAATCAAAATACGATTAATACAATTACAAACAAGCAATGTAAGAAAAATATTTGCAACATCAGAGAGAAAATAAATGTTCCAGAACTTGAAAATGGAAATATAGTTGATGTTGGAATAATGCCTGTCATAAATAAAGAAAACAACATGAATGACAAAATCATGATAGAAGGTGAACTCAATGTAAACTTGATTTTTACAGACAATTCAACAGTTGGAATAAAAACAAAACAGTTAAATATTCCATTTGAACAAACAATAAATGATGTAGGAACAGCCGATAACTGTAGAAATGATACAAGGATTGAAATAAATTCGCAAGAATTTTTAAATCAGTCAGGAATTTTGAGCGCAAATGTTGATTTAGAATTTGAGACTGATTCTTATCAAAATACAGCAATTCCAGTAATTAGTGACATTTCAATGGAAGATGAAGAAAACATGGAAGACTACAGTGTTGTAATTTATATGGTAAAATCAGGAGACACATTGTGGAAAATAGCAAAGAGATTTGGAAGCACTGTTGATGACATAGCACGAGTTAATGGAATGGAAAGACCAGATAGATTAAACATTGGAGAGAAAATATATATTCCTAAATATGTGCTGAAAAGAGCGAAAGAACCGATTATAATTTAAAAATCAGAGAGGATTATTGATGGCGAATGTAGGAAAGGTGTACACAAGAAAAAGATTCATATTTACTAATAAAAGTGGCGAAAACAAAAATAGATTTAGGCTAAAAGTCACTCAAAAAATGATAGGAAAAATTCTAATATTAATCTTAATAATTACAACAATATTGAAAATTACTTACAACTATGTAGAGCCCATATTTGCTACGATGTGTGAAGACAAGGTAAAATCTCTGGCCACAATAATCACAAACCAGCAGTCAACAATTGTGATGAACAAATATCAATATGACGAATTATATTCAATTGAAAGAGACAAAAGTGGCAATATATTGATGATAAAATCAAATATTGTTCCTATGAACAATCTGGTTTCAGACTTGACGGAAAACATTCAACATGAATTTGACAATATAGGAGACCCAGAAATTAGAATATCTCTTGGAAGCTTATCCGGAGTGTATTTTCTTTCTGGGTTTGGACCAGAGTTTCCTATTGATGTCGAGGTCACAGGTACTGTTGATGCTGAAATAAAAAGTGAATTTGTTTCACAAGGAATCAACCAAACTCTTCATAGAGTCTATGTTGACTTCGATTGCAAAATGAAAACAGTTACAGCTTTAAAAAATTACGAGCAGTCAGTTGTTAACAGAGTTATTCTTGCTGAACATGTTATAGTCGGAAATATTCCAGATAGCTATTGGCACAGGTGAGTGCACACGCGAGATCGCTTTTTTCTCGTGCGATTTTGCACACGCGAGATCGCTTTTTTCTCGTGCAATTTTGCACACGTGAGATCGTTTTTTTTCCGTGCAATTTTAACTGAAATGTATTGCAATTCATTTAAAAGTATGATAAAATGGTAAACATAATTATTAGATATGGTGTATGGTGAAAGATTGCTGCAAAAAAGAAAGGAGGAAATAGTGCCCAAATTTAGAAAAATGGGAAATTCAAAAATTTACCATATAATGATAAAAGGAATTGACGGTCAAAACATTTTTTATGATGATAAAGACAGAAGAAATTTCTTAAGAAAATTTTTAGAAAATAAAAAAGAATTTAATTATGCAGTTTATTCTTATTGTTTAATGACTAACCACGTTCACATGGTTATAAAATGTAAAGATGAATTTTTGTCAAAGTCGATGCAAAGTTTAATGATACGATATGTGCGTTATTTCAATAAAAAATATCAGAGAACAGGATCATTAGTTCAAAGCCGATTCAAAAGTAAATGTATTGAAAATCAAAAGTATTTTTTAGAAGTCTGTAGATATATCCATAGAAATCCAGAAAAAGCTGGAATTGAGAGAACTGATAAGTACGTGTGGAGTAGTTATCAAGAGTATATAAATGAAGCAAAAATAATAGACAAAGATGTTTTACTACATTATTATAATAACAATATTTTGGATTTTATAAAGTACACAACTCAAATAAAAGACATCGAAGATTATGAAGATTATGCAGAATATGAAATTGTAGGAAAACTTACAGATGATCAATTGAAAAAGATAATTTTAGAAAAGTTCCAAATTCAAAAAGAAGAAGACATTGCAACATTTTTCAAAGAAATGAGTAAAAAAGAACTAGAAAAATATATAAAATCGATGAAAGAAATAAAAGGAACATACAAGACTCAAATTTCAAGAGTAATTAGAGTTAATAGAAGAATTGTCTCAAATATATGGGACAAGTAACGGAAAAAGTGCACCGAAAAAAAGCGATCTCAGGTGTGCAATTTTGCACGGAAAAAAAGCGAAATAAAATGTGCAAAAATAGCTTGTAAAAAATAAAATACTTTGATATAATTCAAATATCTGCACGGAAAAAAAGCGATCTCAGATGTGCATTGCACAGAAAAAAAGCGATCTCACGTGTGCAAACAAAAGAAGGAGATTTAAATGAAAATAACTGAAATACTAATAATAATTGTAAATGCATCAATATTTGTACTACCAGCAGTCATGTTAATTGATAATTTAATAAATGGAAAATATAGAATATTGAATATATGTATGCTAATAAATATGTTTGCGTGGGTATACTTATCATATTTATGGAACATAAGAAATCCAGGATTTTGGATTAAATGCGATGCGAGAATACTAACGCTAATAGCAAGTATAATATTCATTGCAGCAGTAATAGCTTTTCTGTTACAAATAAGGCACAAAAAAAGCAACAAAATACTTGTGATGATTGCAACAATATTTGTATTCTACATAATAATGACAAATGATACGACATATAAAGAAAGAACAAGAGTTGACCTGGTTTCAGATAAGACATTAAGGCAATATGTTCTAGAGGAACATGTACCATATCTTGCATTTTTAAGTATAGAAATAGAATTATTCATTAATTTGCTAAATAGCCACAAATCATATAAAGAGCTAAAAAAAGAATTTGAAAAAAATAAAGAAATGTGATATATAATATCTAGTTCAATAGTGATGGACGAAAAAAATATAGGAAGGATTGTAGAAAAATGGAAGTAAACGAAGAGAAAAGAAACAAATTTATGGAATATGCAGGAAAGAGAGTAAATAACGTAATGCATGATATTCAAATACTTGAGCCAATGGCAAGAAGTAATGCATATGACTTTACAAAGGAGGATGTTGAAGAAATGTTTAATGCAATGCAAGAAACACTTAATGATGCGAAAACCGAATTCAACAGAAGATTTGAAGAAAAAGCAAGAGTAGAGAAAAAAGTATTTTCATTTGGAACAACGAAAGTAACGGAAACTACTAACAATCAACTAGATGGAACAGAAGAATGCCAAGAGCCAGAAGTAGGATTTGAAGAAATATAATACAGAATACAGAATGGACTTATTTTATAACTAAATAGGTCTATTTTTGTAATTACACGGAAAAAAAGCGACCTCACGTGTGCAAAATTGCACGGAAAAAAAGCGATCTCAGGTGTGCAAAATGTCACGAAATTGTAATATAAATGTAATATAATTGTTAAAGTAAAAATGTTGACAAACATAAAAATAGATAGTAAAATGAAATTAAATTGAAAATAGAAGTGAATTACGGGAAAGGAAGAAAAAATGAAGGGAAAAAGTAATAAAAATAAGAAAAAATCAGAAATGAACGCAATGTTTTTTATAATATTATTAGCTTTGGTTATGTTTATAATATCCACATATGCATGGTTTTCAACACAAAAAAATGTATCAATCACAAATTTAACAGGTACTGTTGAGGTAGCAGAGGGATTGGAAATTTCACTAGATGCTGAAAATTGGTCAAATGGACTAGTACTAGGTACTGAAGAGGGACAGTTAAGTATTATAGATGATGCATATTCAGGACATCATAACATATCACCTTCAGAAATGTTACCAGTATCAACATTAGGTTTAGTTACAGGAAACCAAACTGATTTGAAAATGTTAAGAGGAAAAATTACTAACTCAAAAGAATTAAGTGAAATAAAATCAATGATAGAGACAGAAACAGCTCCAGCAAGCTCTACATACCCAGGCTATTTTGCGTTTGATGTATTTTTGAAAAATTCATCAAAGCAAGAAGTAACAGATGATATTTTACAATTAAACTATGATTCTTCATTAGAAATATTAGAAGCAGAAAAAAGTGCAACAGGATTACAAAACACAGCAAGAATAGCATTTGCAAAATATAACGGAAAATCTGATGTAATGGCAGATCAAGCTACAATTTTAAAAGAAACAGCAGGGATTGGAGCCAGTGCACCAATTCCATATATAACAGATGTTGCAATATGGGAACCAAACTCAAGTGATCATGTTGAATATATTGTTCAAAACAACAATAAGATTACATGGTCATCACAAGATGCTGGAAAATATGCAACAAAAGAATTGGCAAATGGAATGAAAGGTTTTGATCTTACAACACAAATGCCTACATATGCTTTAAAAGACAGTTCAATAGGAAAGAGTATAGCAGATATATATAAATGGGATGGAAGCGAATCTCAAATACAAAAACAAAATTCTTTACAAACAACTAAAAAGTCAGAAGAAGATTATACAATAAAAGAAGGAGTTCAAAATCTAGTAAGTGCAACAGATGGCAAGCAAACATTTGGTATTGCACCAAATGCAATTTGTAGAATGAGAATTTATTTATGGCTAGAAGGTCAAGATGTTGATTGTATTAACTATGCATCACATGGTGGAGGAGTAAAAGTTAATATCGGTCTAGTTAAAGGATCAACAATTGGAGCAACAAGTGCTGAAACAGAATAAAATACAAAATAGCAAGATGACACGTCTTGCTATTTTTGAGGAAAAATGCACGAAAAAAAAGCGATCTCAGGTGTGCATTGCACGGAAAAAAAGCGATCTCACGTGTGCATGTAATATAAATGTAACATAAATGTAACATAAAAAGGGTTGAGAATGAGTGGAAAATGATGTATAATTAATTAAATACTAAAGAACGGAGGTTAAAATGGCTGAAAAATTATTAAAAGAAACTAAAGATACTCAAACAAAGAGAAAAAAAACAAAAAAAGTTGCAGAAGAAGACGATATATATAAAATGGATTTAACGCTTGAAAGTCCTGGAAATGAAGATGATTTTAAGGCAAAAGACCTCGAATCTGAAGAAAAAGAAGAAAAAACAAAAGCGAAAAGAGGAAGAAAAAGCAAAAATGTAGTAAAAGTTGTTGAAGACGATGAAGAAGTTGATGAAATATTTGGAAATATAAATAAATGGATTAATGAAGATGAAATTGAAGAAAATCCAGAAAAAGAAAAAACAGAAAAAAAGGGCAGAAAAAAGAGTCTTACAAAGGTTGAAGATGGCATTAAAAGTAGCAAGACTACTACAAAAAAGGCTACAACAAAAAAAGCTACGACTAAGACAACAACGAAAACGAGGACAAAAAGCAAAAAAAAAGATGAAGATGAAATAGCAGAAAAATATGATGAAACGGAATCAATACAAACAGAAAATGAACAACAAGGAGAAATAAAAATTCACGCAGAAAATGACACAACTGAATTGCAATTAAGACACAATGAATATAAAGTAGAGCTACAAAAATCAGAATACAATGTCTACACTCAAACAAATGATAATTCATACATAATTGTAAGAAGTCCAAATTTAAGAATAGTATCAGAAAATGTATATTTGATGATAAAAAAACAAGAAGAAGACTATGAAATAACGACAAATCAGGATTTTAAAATAAATTATGTAATTGATAATTTAGAAAGAAAAGACAACGTGGTCAATTTCAAACTCACAAACTTAGTTGAAATCATAGCAAATGAAAGTGGATTGATATTTGAAATTGACGAAGAAAAAGTCATAGAAAATAATCTAGAAGACAACCATACACTTGTTATATCAGAAGAAGATGGAAAAGTCTATTTGCCATATACAAAAGATGAAATAAAAAAAGATGTATCACAAAACAAGGGCACCAAGATTTCTGAAATAATTGAAAATAAATATATATTACCATTAGATAAATATAAAAATTCAATAAGAGCAAGATTTAGAGAAGGATACAATTTGATGTATCATAGAGAAGGAAAATCAAAAAGAAGTGCAATAATGCTTGGAATAGAATTGATGTTTGAAACTAATCTACATCCTGCAATAATATCAGCTTGTAAGAATCTAGAAGAGCTTGATATTTATTTAGATTGCTTAGATGATAATGAACTTGAAAAATTTTCATGCTTTAAAATTATTTATAAAAGTTTGCCAACTTTGCGAAAAAAGGCTAAATATAGAGAAATTTAAAATGAAATGTGTTGAACTCAAAATGAGAGCCGACACATTTTTTTGTTTTGCACGGAAAAAAAGCGATCTCACGTGTGCAAAAATGCACCGAAAAAAAGCGATCTCGCGTGTGCAAAAAATGCCATAAATTTCTTAGAAAAAAATGCCGAAAAACGTTGAAAAAAAGAGACCATTATGATATAAATATATAGAGAAAAAATAGAAGATTTGAGTCAAAAAAACGGAGGAAAATAATGTTAAAAAATAAACTAATAGCTAAAAGAATAAGAAACATATTTATACTAATTATGACAATAGCAATCATGATGGGCGCATATCATAATGTACGAAGGTCAAGGGCAGAGAAGGTAATAGAAATATCGTTGGAAGTCGCAGATAAAAATAATCAATTAGAAAAAGAAACAATCACAGTAGAAGCAACAGAAACAAGTGATGGAGTTTATCTATTAGAATTGCCAGAAATAGTAAATACAAAGATGATAACTAAATATTATAATTCTGAAGATGAAGAAATTGATTCAAGAACTATACAATTAACAGATAAAGAGATTTCAGAGAAGAAAGTTCAAGTGGCAACTGATTATGATACAAAAGAAGTTGAGAAGCTAGAAGTAAGTGGAGCAACAATAACAGTGGCTGAAAATGCAGAAAAAAAGACATTTTATAATAGAAAAATAACAAATGAAACAGGAGACATTATAGCAACTGGATATATGCCATTAGAGGCTCAACTAGAAACAAAAGATATAGACATAGGAACGTTAACAGACGTAAAAATTCCAAATGAAAGTCAATCAATGAAAAAAGCATTCACTGCAATAATAACTGAGAACAAAACTGAAAGTAAGAATGGAGTTTCAAATCAAGCAGAAATACAAGAAGAAAACGCGAATATAAGTCAAAATCAAAATAAGGCGCAAAATGAAATAGAAACACAAAGCCAGAGCGAAGCACAGAATCAAGCGAAAACACAAAGCCAGGACGAAGCACAGAATCAAGCGAAAACACAAAGCCAGAGCGAAGCACAAAGTGAATCAGAAGAAACGAAAGCAGTATATAATCCAAGTGAATATGGAGAAATTGTTGGGATACAAGCAAAATACACAGCAGAAAACAAAAACGAAAAAATAACAGTATACAGTTTAGATGAACAGAACCAATTGAAAGAATTAGAAACAACAGAACTAGAAACAGAGGAAGAGGGAACAGAAAAAACATATCAATTTTCAATAAGTAGCGAAGTTGGAGAAAATGAAGAAAAAACATATATAACAACAGCAGAACTAAGCGAAGATGCAACAATAGGAGATGAAACAGTAAATGATGAAACAAACATAGCAGATTCATCAACAAGCTATACAACCAGTGATGATACAAGTAATGGAGGAGACTTTGGAGAATCATCAACATCGCCAATAGTCGGAGAAGACCTAAACGCAGCATATGCAGGAGGAACATCAGGAAAGGATACAACATTAATGACAACAAGTAGTGAAACTGCAGCAACAAGTGGCTTCTTTGGAAACTCAAGCATACAAAGACAAAACATAGAAAATGTAACATTTACAAATCAATTAGTTCAAAATGACGCACCTGTACATAAATGGGATGCTAGTAAAAATACAGGAAGCAGTCATAGTAGTTCTACAACAACGTGGAAAGACTTAAATGGAAGCATGAACGGAACTTTACATGGAGGAACATGGGGAACAGACTACTTACAATTTAACGGTACAAGTGATTGGGTAGGGCTAGCTGCATATAATCCAACACAACAAATAAGAATAGATACATGGGTAGCACCAGTATCAATACAATCAGGAGAAAGAGATATAATATCAAACTTTGAAGATGGAGGGTATGGATTATACTTACTAAATGGAGTTCCAACATTTGATATTTATAATGCAAGTGCAAATGCATGGAAATCAGCAAAATCAAGTTCGGCATTAACAGCAGGACAAAAAACACATTTAGTAGCAACATATGATGGATTTAGTGTTTGTTTATATGTAAATGATAAGCTTGTATCAAGAGTTGTATCAGAAGGAACAATAAAAGCACCTTCTAAAAGTACAATATTAGCAATGGGAGCTAACCCACAAGGAAGTACAGTCAATACACAATATGGCTTTTTTGCCAATATAAGAATTTACTCAATAGCAATATATGATAAAGTATATACTGCAAGCAGTTATGACGCATCAGCAGTATCAAGTGCATATAGCAACAGCACTAAAATCTGGAAAGATTTAACAGGACAACATGATGGTGTAGTAACAGCAGGAACATGGGGAACGGATTACTTACAATTCAATGGTACAAGTACATGGGTAAACATGGGAGCAATAGATTTTACTACATATGGAAGCATAGAAGCAACAGTAAAGATAAATCAAATACAATCAGGAGAGAGAGACATAGTAAGTAACTTCGAAGATGGAGGACTTGGAATATATTTAAATGATGGATATCCTAAATTTGAAGCATGGAGTACCGGTTCGAATAAATATGTATCAGTACAATCACCAAATAAAGTCACGGTTGGAACGGAGTATATATTTAAAGGTGTCGTCCGGAAATGGAAATTTAACGCTTTACGTAAATAACGTTTCAGTCGGTTCGGTAACATTTTCTGGACAAATAGGTGCTCCAAAAGCGGAAAACAATAGCTCTGGTAGTGGTTCATATGATGAACCAACTGTAATGGCTATGGGATGTAATCCAAAAGGAAATAGAGCTCAAACAGAATATAAAGATGGATGTTTTACTGCAATGAATTTATACAACTTAAAGATTTATAATCAAACAGGATGTGTAGCAAGCTATGAAGCTAAGAGAAATGTTGGGGCATTAAAAGATTTAACAGGTCATAATGATGGAAATGTAGTAGCAGAAGACTGGACAAATGAATATATACAATTGGACGGAAAAGATGACTGGATAAACTTAGGACAAATGAGTTTTAGAACAAATCAAGTAACATTAGATTTAACAACGATGATACTTTCAAAACCATCAAAAAATACAACATTAATAGGAAATCTTGAATCAGGAGGTGTAGCACTAGGTCTAACCACTGACTTGAAACCAACTATGCAGATAAATGTTGGAGGTACCTATTATAAAGCAGTATCATCAAGTGCAATATCATTAAACCAAAAAGTACATGTTCTTGGAGTATATGATGGAACAAATATAATGATATTTGTAAATGGACAATTAACAGGAAAGACAGCACAGACAGGTGCAATAAAAGAACCAGGCAAATCAACAGTAATGTCAATAGGAAGTAATCCATCAGGCAATTCTGCAGGAATAGAATTTACAAATATGAGAGTATATATGGCACATATATATGACAAAGCATATTGGGATGTATCAGAAAAAGGAGATAACTCAATACTAGCATGGACAGTAAATGGTAATGGAAGCGGTACTAAAAAGGTATATATAGCAAGTAAAGGAAATATATATGCTAATGCAAATGCAAGTTATATGTTTTCATACTTAGGATATGCATCTATATGTACAGCAACAGCAACAATAACTAATATAAGTTCATTGTATACAACTAATACAACAAACATGCAAGGAATGTTCCAATATACTGGATACACAGCGATGACTTCATTAGATTTAGGAAGCCGATTTAATACAAGTAAAGTAACAAACATGAATTACATGTTCCAAGAATGTGGAAATAAAAAGATGACATCGTTGAACTTGCAGGGAAACTTTAATACGGGTGTAGTTACAACTATGCAGGCAATGTTTAAGCAGACTGGATATACAGCTATGACGTCACTGGATTTAAAGTCTAGTTTTAATACTGCAAATGTAACCAATATGAATCAGATGTTTATGGACTGTGGATACACTAAATTGACATCAATAAATTTACAAGGAAATTTTAATACAGCAAAAGTAACTAACATGGGATCAATGTTTAATGGAACAGGATATACACTTATGACTGGATTAAATCTTGGAAGCAAATTCAACACTGCAAAAGTAACAAATATGCAAGAAATGTTCGCTAATACTGGTTATACAGCAATGACAAAATTAGACTTAGGGGATATATTCTATACAACAGCAGCAACAAATATGACATCAATGTTTAATGCAACAGGATATATTGCAATGGGTGAATTAGACTTAGGACCAGCATTTACAAAAATAGCAGGAACATATTCAAATGTATTTACAAATACAGGAAAATCAGGATGTATAATTCATGTAGCAGAAGCAATATATCAAAACAGTACAACATTCAAATTAAACACAAGTTCAGGAACACAAGTAGGATATTCAAGAGGAACAATAGATCCAAGATATAGAGTAGAATGGATAATAGAACCAAACTCAGTATCAGTAGACAAAACAAACAAAAAGATGACAATAGGATTAAGAGCAAGAACAAACAGTAATGCAACAGATGTATATAAAAGCAATATTACAGGGTCATTAGGAACAGGAAATATTACAGTATATATAGATGGTGAAGCAGCTACAAGTATATCAAAATCATTAAGTGGGCCAACATCAGTTAAAAATGGAACAACAGGATATAATGATGTAAAATACACACTTACATTAACAGGATTTGAACAAGGGTCAAGAAAATCAGGAAAACAATATAAAGAATGGAGTGGTAATGTTCAACTATCAATTGCACAAGGAACAGCAACAGACTCATATGGAAATAAAAATATGGCAGTAAATAATGATGGCTCAAGAGCAAATAATTGGTTAGACACGGCAACTAGAGCAGACTTTATAAAGCCGGAATTTACATATGTATATTCAAGTGCAAACATAAACTACACGAATAAAACATTAACAGTAGATTTTTCTATAACAGACAAATTCTTCAGTTCAACAACAGTGTTAAACAATAAAGATAATATAACAGTAAAACTAAAAGATGAAAATATAACAATACCAAGTAACAAAATAAGTAGAACATTAACAAAGATATCAGACATTAATGAAACTAGAAATAAAACAAATTATAAAATAGGTGAAACATATAGGCTAGTAATTAGCGGGTTAGAGCAGGCAGATGGTGGAACATATAGAAATTATAGTGGAACAATGGATGTAGTATTTCCATCTGGAATAGTAAAAGATGGTTCAGGAAATTCGAATGATTCTAAAACCATAACAATAGGAATAAATGACCCAGGCTCAGGAAATGCACAAATAGTAGACGTTGTTGACCCAGTATGGAGAGCTTCAAATTTCACAGTAGATAAAGCAAATGGAAAAGCAACAGTTGTATTAACTGCAAAGGACAAATATTACAAATCAAATTCATTAACAGAAAACTCTATAACAGTAAAAGTTGATGGAACAACAGCAACAAACATAAAAAAACAATTGAGTGCAGCAACACCAGTAGCATATGGAGTACAGTATACATTAACACTAACAAACTGGGAAGAGAGTACAAGACAATCAGGCAAATACTATTATGAATGGAGTGGAAATGTAAGTATAACCATAGCAGCAAATACAATAGAAGATACAAGTGGAAACAAGAATAAAGCACAAACATTTTCATTAGGATTTGCAGATGTATTAAAACCTAAAATAGACAATATAACAGTATCGCAAAATGCAAGTGCAAAAACGGTAACAGTTGGATTTGATGTTTCAGATAAATACTTAAAAACTTCAACTGCATTTAGTGCAAGCAATATAAGTATATACATAGATGGAGAAAATGCAACAAATAGCATATCTAAAACATTAACACATTCAAATGCAGGCTCAAACAATGTAAATGGAAATACAGTTGTAGTAAGACACCATTATGTATTAACACTTTCAAACTTTGAAGAATCAGGCTTACAAAATGGCAAGGTTTACAAAGAATGGAGTGGCAGCATGAAAATTGCATTAGCAGGAGGAATTGTACAAGACACATCAGGCAATTCAAATGCAGCAATAAACTTAGTAAATGGAGAATTTGTAGACTTTATTAAACCAGTAGTTGCAAAAGTATCATCAGCAAAAGATGCAAATGCAAAAACAGAAACAATAAGATTTACAGTAACAGATAAATATTTAAATACTACATTAAGTAAAGATAATATTAATGTATATGTAGATGGAGAAAATGCAACAAGTATAAAAAAAGACTTATCAATAGAATCATCAGTAACAAAAACTATAAATGGAACAAATAGAACAGTACAAAGAACATATAAATTAGTATTATCAAGCTTTGAACAGTCAAGTTTTCAAAATGGAAAACCATATAAAGAGTGGAGTGGTAATGTAAAAATAACTATTGCAAGTGGAATAATAAAAGATACAAAAGGAAATACAGTTGGTGCAGAAATTGCAGGAGACTTTGTAGACTTTATTAGACCTACAATAGCAAAATATTCATCAAGTAAAGATGTAAATGCCAAAAAGGAGACAATAGTATTTGATGTATATGACAAATACATAGATAATAGTACAAAACTTTCAACAAGTGATATAACGGTATATATGGATAATGAAGCAGTACCAGCAGGTCAAATAACAAGAGAACTATCAAACAATCCGACACCAATAAATGGAACAGTTAATGGAAGTACAAAACAAATAGGACAAAGATATACATTAACATTAACCAATTTTGAACAAGCAACATTACCATCAGGTAAAAGTTATAAAGAGTGGAGTGGTACAGTAAAAATTGGAATTGCAGAAGGAAAAGTAAAAGATACATCAAAAAATACAAATGTTTCAGGTCAAGTAACAGGAGATTTTGTAGATTTTATCAAGCCAAGTATAATATATAAAGAGTCAAATGCAGTAATAGACAAGAATGGGAAAAAATACACGATGGTATTTGGAATAACTGATAAATATTATGATGCAAGTAAATCAACAAAAATAAATAAAGAAGACTTAGGAATTACAATAGATGGAGAAAATCCAACAGGAGCAACAAAAACACTATCAGACCCAGTTCCATGGATAGAAAATGGAAAAACAATAGGTGTTAAATATACTCTAGTAGTTTCAGATTTACAACAATCAACCGTAAATGCAAATAAAGGATATAAAGATTATAGTGGTGTATTCAAAGTAGTAGTACCAGCAAATAAGATTAAAGATACAACAGGAAATGCAAATGTCACAACAACAATAACATCTGGTATAGATATTCCAACAAATACAGGAACAGGAAAAATAATAGACGTTGTAGATCCATATTGGCAAGTAAGTAACATAAATATAAATCACAATACAAACCAAGTAACAATGACAATAAAAGGAACAGATAAATATTTTGAAAAAAGTACATTAACGCCAAGTGATATAGAAGTGTGGGTAGATGAAGAAATAGCAACAAGTATAACAAAGACATTAAGTCCAGCAACATCAATATCAAATGGAGTGCAATACACATTAACATTATCAAATTGGCAAGAAAGTTCAAAACAATCAGGAAAGAGTTATTTAGAGTGGAGTGGTAATACAAAAATAAGAATAAAAGCAGGAACTATGAAAGATACCTATGAAAATTTAAGTAAACTACAAGAGTTTACAATAGGGCAAGTAGATTTCATAAAACCAATGATAGAAAAAGTATCATCAACAAAAGGAACAAATAATGAAACAATAGTATTTGATGTAAATGACAAATATATAAGCACAAAACTATCAAAAAACAATATAACAACACTGATAAATGGAGAAGTAGCAGATGTAAAAACAACAATAACATCAATTTCTGATATAAAAGGAACAGGAAAATTTAGTGCAAAAACAGTAGGGCACAGATATACAGTAGTGGTATCTAATTTCAACAAAGGTAGAAAAAATGGCAGAAAATACAGTGATTGGAGTGGAACAGTATCATTAAGAATTGCGGCAGATGCAGTACAAGATACATCACAAAACAAAAATAATGCAACCATAATAACAGGAGATTTCGTAGATTTTATAAAACCAGAAATCACATATATATATTCAAGTGGAAATATAGACCCTACAACCAAAACTTTAACAGTAGATTTCACAGTAGCAGATAGATATTTTAATACTTCAACAGTAACAACAGATGAAATCAAAAAAAAGATAAAAGTAAAACTAAAAGAAAACGATAAAGAAATACCAAACTTAACAGGGAAGATTAATATAACCAAATTATCTGATTATTCAGATGGTTCAAGAGGAAAAGTTGGAGAAAATTACAGACTAACAATAGGAGGACTTCAACAAAACACAGAAACAGATGGATTGAGAGACTATAGTGGACCAATGAGCATAACATTCCCAGCAGATATGGTAAAGGATACGGAAAAGAAGGGAAATGATGCCAAAACAATCACAATAGGTATAAATGACCCAGGTTCAGGAAGTCAACAAGTAGTTGATGTTGTATCACCAGTATGGTCAGTAGCAAGTGCAGATGTAAATACAGGAATTGTAAAAATAAGAGTAAAAGACAAATACTTATTAAAAACAGGAACAGCGAATACTGCAGCACTACAACTAACAACAAGTGAAATAGCAGTACTTGTAAATGGAACTGAATCAACTCAAGTAACAAAAACAATTACATCAGGTCCAACATTAGTAGCCTCAGGTTCAAATGGATATGATACAACATATGAGTATACAATTAAGATAGGAAATATAGCACAAACAACAAAGAATTATATTGAATTTACACCAAAAGAAACAGTAGTTGGTGGGAAAGCAAAATATAGAGACGAAAATGGAGGAAGTATTACATTAAGAATAAAAGCAGGAGCAGTACAAGATGCATTTACAAATACAAATGCGCAGCAAGATTTATATGTAGGAAATGTAGACAACACAGGACCAGAAGTATATGACATTCAAAAAACAATTGCAGCAAATGGAGACGAAACCTTTGTATTCAATATAACAGATAAAAACTATGATTCATCAAAAGTAGTTGCTTTAAATGAACTAAACATTACAATAGATGGAGCACAATTCAGTAGTGCTGTACAAAAGAATCTAACATCTCAAACACTTACAGATATTGCAACAAATAAAGTTTTAGGACATCAATATACATTAAAATTAACAAATATGAAAGAATCTAATTCATCATTTATGAGTGCATTAACATCAACAACAAACAGAAGAGTTTATAGAGAATACAGTGGTACAATAAGAATTGTGATAAATTCAAATGCAGCAAGAGACTTAAAAGGAAATACATTAAATACAGCAACAACAACGATAACAAGCTTTAATGATAAATTAGCACCAGAAGTAGTATATATATGGTCAAACTCAGTAATAAATAAGAATTCCAAAACATTTACAATGATATTTGATATAACAGATAAATACTATTCTTCTGCAAGCTTAGCAATCGGAGATTTAACAATAAAAATAGGTGGAAAGACACCAAATTGGAGTTCAAACGAAGTAGGACGATCATTAAGTGTATCAGATATTCCAGGTGGAGTAGGAAAAGGCAAGAGATATACATTAACATTATCAAATCTACAAAAACTACAAATAAAGAGTGGAGATAAGTATTTAGATTATAGTGGTGTTGTAACAGTAGCAATACCAGCAAATAAAGTAAAAGATACTTCAGGACAAGGAAATGTGGCAACAACTTTAACTTCTGGAATAACAATTCCAGGTGGAACAGGTTCACAAGAAGTTGTGGATGTTGTAGAGCCATATGTTCAAAAAATGAGTAGTACAGTAAATGCACCAGCTAAAACAGCATCAATAACAGTAAGAATATCAGATAGATATTTTAATAAGAGTACATTGACAAAAGATACAATAAAAGTTTATATAAATGGAACTGAAAATGCATCAGTAAAAACAGGATGGTCAACATCAGAAGAAACTGAGACAAGAACAGAAAAAGGTACAACTTCAACAGTTCATGTTGCAACAAATTATACTTTGAATATGTCAGGCTTTGCTTCTAATATTAATCAGATTAAAGTTGTAGTTCCAGCAAATGTAGTAAAAGATACTTCTGAAAATGGAAATAAACAGACAGAGTATATTATTTATAATGTGTTAAGAAGTGCAGCATCAGAGACAGAATCAACTAGTGGATTTTTAGGAAATAGCAATGTTCAGAGACAAAATGTAGATAGTGTAACATTTGTTAATAATATTCCATCAACAATTTATGATAAATCAGCTAAAAAGATTTTGAATACAACAACAACATGGGATGTATCAGCACAACAAGACAAATCAATACTTGCATGGTATACAACATCAAATGGAGTTTACAAAGTAAATATTGGTAGTGATTCATCAATGTTTGGAAATATAGATTCAAGTGGATTATTCCAATATGTAGGAGAGAATACAGTATGTACAACAACAAAGACTATTACTAATTTGAATTTGTTGAATGTAAGTAGTGTAATAAATATGCATGCTATGTTCAGACATACTGGATATAATGCAATGACTGAATTAGATTTAGGAAGTAATTTTGACACAAGTAATGTAAGTTATATGTCTGCTATGTTCGGAGAAACAGGATATAAAGCTATGACAACATTAAATTTAGGCAGTAAGTTTAATACATCTAAGGTTACAGACATGACTTGGATGTTTGGAAATACAGGATATAATGCTATGACAAAATTAGATTTAGGAAGTAATTTTGACACAAGTAATGTAGGTTCTATGTATGCTATGTTCAACGGAACAGGATCTACAGCAATGACAAGCTTAAACTTAGGAAACAAATTTAATACGGCTAAAGTAACCAATATGGAGTATATGTTTGCTTTTTGTGGAAATCAAGCAATGACAAGCTTAGACTTAGGAAGCAAGTTTAATACAAGCAATGTAACTAAAATGAATGCAATGTTCTTATGTACAGGTTTTGAGTCTATGACTAATTTAAATCTTGGAACTCATTTTGATACTGGAAAAGTAACTGAAATGGCTGAAATGTTTAATACATGTGGTTTTAAAAAAATGACAACTTTAGACTTAGGAGATAAATTTAGTACACAAAATGTAACTATTATGAAAATGATGTTTAAAACATTAGGTGTGACAAGTCTGGATTTGGGAGAATTGTTTGATACAAGTAATGTAACTAATATGGATGCAATGTTTGAAGGATGTGACAAATTAGTAACGCTAAATTTAGGTGATAAATTTGATACAAGTAATGTAACTACTATGATACATATGTTTAAATATACTGGAAGAGCAGCAATGAAAAGTTTAAGTTTAGGAGATAAATTTTATACAAAAAATGTAACAGATATGTATGAAATGTTTGCTTTTTGTGGAGAAAATTCAATGACAACACTTGATTTAGGACCAGCATTTAATTATATACAATCTGTAAAGCAATCTAGTTATAATAATGCACATTATTCAGGAGAGACAATTCCAAAGCACAATACATATGATGGAATGTTCGACTACACAGGAAAATCAGGTTCAGTAGTAATCTATGCACCAGAATCAATTTATCAAGACAAAAACAACTTTAAATTAAATACAAGTTCAGGAACGAAGATAAATTATACAAGAGGAACAATAAACGCAAGATATAGAACAGAATGGAAAAAAGAATCAGTAACAGTAGACGAAACAAACAAAAAAGTAATGATAACATTAAGAGGAAGAACAAACCCAGAAGCAGGAACAACATATGTAAGTAAATTAACAAGTTCATTAGCAACAGGAAATATAAAAGTATATATAAATGGAACAGAAGTAACAAGTATAAACAAAACATTAGATGATGCAAAATATGATAAAGATAATCCAAATGATGTATTGCAAACTTTAACATTATCAAACATAGAGCAAGGAAGAGTAACAGGAAAGGAATATAAAGAATACAGTGGAAATATTTCATTAGAAATTGCACAAGGAAACCTAACAGACAAATATGGAAACAAAAACATGGCAGTAACATCTGCGGGAGCAAGAACAGGCAACACAGTAGCAGATGGTACAGTACAGAAAAACACATCGAATACAATGTTTGCGGATATGACAAAACCAGAATTCACATATGTATATGCAGATTCTGATATCAATCATACAACTAAAACATTAACAGCAGTATTCAAAGTAGCAGATAAATACAGAGCAAGTACAGCATTTACTAAAAAATCTGATGGAACATATGATGCAAGCTCAATTACAGTAGGAATAGACAGCTATGATAAAACAGCATTAAACAACGCAATTAGTAAAAAATTAACATTAGAAAGTGAAACAACAGAAGAAATAAGCGGGCAAAATAGAGCAACAGTTCAGACATATAAATTAGTAATTGGAAACTTGGAACAAAAAGGACAAGGAGGATTAAGTGATGGTTATACTTATAGTGGAATCTTAACATTAGGATTCCCAGAAGGAACAATCACAGATACATCAGGCCACAAGAGTCCAGCGACAACAATTACAATAGGTAAAAATGAACCAGGAGGAACAGGTACAGGAAAGCCAGTAGACGTAGTAGACCCAGTATGGTCAGTTGTAAGTACAAACGCAGATACAGGAGTTGTAAAACTAAGAGTAAAAGACAAATATTTAACTAAGTCTACAAGCAAATTTAACCTAGTTAAAGATAGTATCAAAATAATAGTAAATGGTGTAGAATCAACAGCAATAGTAAAAACACTAGAAGGTCCAACAACAATTATAGATGGTCAAGAATATGAATATACATTAACACTATCAAATATAGCACCATCAGGAGGAGGATATACAGAATTTACGCCATTAGAAACAATTGTAGGAGGTACTGCAAAATATAGAAATGACAATGGTGGTTCAATTACAATAAGAATTCCGGCAGGAGCAGTAACAGATGCAAATGGAAATAAAACAAAACAACAAGACTTAAATGTAGGAAATATGGATTTAACTGAGCCAGAAGTTTATTTTGTACAGAAAAATAGAGATTTAGCTAATAATCAAGAAACAATTATATTTAATGTAACAGATAAAAACTATGATTCAACCAAATTAATTGCAGCAAATGAATTAACGACATGGGTAGATGGAACTCAAATTGATAGCAAGCTAACAAAGTCTATTTCTAGCCAAACAATCAGTACACCAATTGATGGAGAAACAAGAGTAGTTGGACATCAATATACATTGGTATTAAAAGGCTTTGCAGAGAGTGATTCAGTATTTGCAAGTTCAGGAAGAGTATATAGAGAATATAGTGGTAACCTACAAGTTAAGATTAATAAAGACGCAGCAAGAGATAAGAGAGGAAATACGCTAAATTCTTCAACAACAACAATAGCACAATTTACAGATGTTGTTAGACCAGATATAAAAGCAAAATGGTCAGATGCAGTTATAAACAAAAATAACAAAACATTTACAATGATATTTGATGTAACAGATGAATATTATTCAACTTCAACTCTAGCAATTGAAGATTTAACAATAAAAATAGGTGGAAAAACGCCAGATTGGAGTTCAAATGAAGTTGGACGCTCATTAAGTGTATTAGATATTCCAGGTGCATCAGGAAAAGGAAAGAGATATACATTAACATTATCAAATTTACAAAAACTACAAATAAAAAGTGGAGATAAATATTTGGACTACAGTGGTGTTGTAACAGTAGTAGTACCAGCAGGAAAAATAAAAGATACAACAGGAAATACAAACTTGGCTAAAACAATTACTTCTGGAATAACAATTCCAGGTGGAACTGGTTCAGAACAAATTGTGGATGTTGTGGAACCATATGTTCAAAAAATGAGCAGTACAGTAAATGCAGTAGCAAAAACAGCATCAATTAAAGTAAGAATATCAGATAGATATTTCAATACAAGTACATTGACAAAAGATACAATAAAAGTTTATATAAATGGAACCGAGAATACAGCAGTAAAAACAGGATGGTCAACATCAGAAGAAACTGAATCAAGAACTGAGAGTGGAAAAACTTCAACAGTTCACGTTGCAACAAATTATACTTTAAATATGTCAGGCTTTGCTTCTAATATTAATCAGATTAAAATTGTAGTTCCAGCAAATGTTGTAAAAGATACTTCTGGAAATGGAAATAAACAGACTGAGTATATTATTTATAATGTGTTGAAAAAACAAGATGATACGGGAGAAGATGATACAGCGCCATTCTTTGGAAATGCGACTGTACAAAGACAAAATATCGATAATGTAACATTTGTATCTAGTACAGCTGGAAAAAATTCAACTGCATGGGATGTTTCTGCACAAGGCGATGGCTCTATACTCGCATGGTATACTAAAAATTCAAATGGAACATTTAAAGTTTATGTAGGTAGTGATTATGAGATGTTTGGTAACACAGATTCAAGCTACTTATTTAGAAGTGTCGGAGTATCAGAGAACTGTACATCAACAGAAACTATTACGAATATCAATTTGTTAAATGTTAGCAATGTAACTAATATGTTTCGTATGTTTGAAAAGACAGGATGGACAGCGATGACAAAGTTGGATTTAGGAAATAATTTTGATACAAGTAATGTAATAACCATGGCAGCAATGTTTTCTGGCACAGGTACAGTTTCTATGAAGAGTTTAAATTTAGGACCTAATTTTAATACGTCAAGAGTAACAAATATGATCTATATGCTAAGTTGTACAGGATATTTATCAATGACAAGTTTAGACTTAGGAAACAACTTTGACACAAGCAATGTAACAAATATGAATCATATGTTTAATGGCTGTGGATATACAGCAATGACAACATTAAATTTAGGAGCAAAATTTAACACAGGCAAAGTAACGGATATGTCAAATATGTTCCACGAATGTGGATATACAGCAATGACGAGTTTAGACTTAGGAAGTAATTTTGATACAAGTAGTGTAACTAATATGGCTGAAATGTTTAAGGATACAGGACATATGGCAATGACAAGTATTAAACTAGGAAGTAAATTTAATACTGCAAATGTAACAAATATGGATGCTATGTTTGCACATATGGGATGGAAGAAACTAACAGGATTTAGCTTAGGAGATAAATTTGATACAAATAAAGTTACAACTATGACATGGATGTTTAGTGGAACAGGTTATGATTCTATGACAATTTTAGACTTAGGAGATAAATTCAATACATCAAATGTAACCGATATGAGAGGTATGTTCAATGGCACTGGATATAAGTCAATGACAACATTAAACTTGGGAAACAAGTTTAATACAAGTAATGTAACTAATATGGTTCACATGTTCCATGGAACAGGTGGAAATGAATTAACTAGTCTAGACTTAGGAGATCAATTCTATACTACAAATGTAACAAATATGATGCAGATGTTTGAAAATTGTGGTTCTAGTAATATGACTTCATTAGATTTAGGTCCTGCATTTACTAAAATACCAAGTGGAACAGGTGCAAACTTTGATGGAAGTGAAACACATGAAGTGTATTACCAAATGTTTGAAGGTACTGGAAAATCAGGCTGTGTAATCCACGCCCCAGAATCAATTTTCCAAGACAAGAATAACTTCAAACTAAACACAAACGCAACAACAGGAACAATAAACTATACAAGAGGAACAATAAATCCAAAATACAGAACAGAATGGAAAAAAGAAAGTGCAACATTAGATACAACAAACAAAAACATCAAAATAACATTAAGAGGAACAACAAACACAGCGATAGCAGTAGACCAATATAAAAGTGATGTAACAAGCAGTTTAACAAAATCAAACATCAAAGTATACATAGATGGAGTAAATGCAACAGAAGCACTAAACAAATTAAATGCAATTTCACTAGGAAATGCAACACAAACAACAGAAGACTCAAGAACAGGAGCAAAAGATGTATTACAAGTTGTAACATTATCAAACTTAGAAGAAGCAGCAAGACAAAGTGGAAAGAGCTACAAAGAGTGGAGTGGTAACATCAGATTAGAGATAGACCAAAAAACATTAACAGACACAAAATATGAAAATAAAAACATGGTTGTAACATCAGCAGGTGCAAGAGCAAATAACACAGTAGCAGGTAAAAAAACAACAGATAAAAATAGCACAGATAAAGATACAATGTTTGCAGATATGATAAAACCAGAAATCACATACACATATGTAGACTCAGATATAAATCACACAAATAAAACGCTAACAGCAGAATTTATACTAACTGATAAATATTATTCAGCAGCAGCATTCCCTATAAAAAACGGAAAATATGATGCAAGTTCAATAACAGTAGGAATTGACAGCTATGACAAAACAGCATTAAATAAGGCAATTACAAAAACATTAACAAAAATTGAAGATGTAACAGATACTGTAAATGGAGTTGCAAACGTAAAAGTTGGAGAAAAATATAGATTAGTAATTGGAAACTTAGAGCAAAAAGGTCAAGATGGAATGAGTGATGGATATACATATAGTGGTAACATGTCATTAGCTTTCCCAGAAGGAACAGCAACTGATAAGTCAGGCAACAAGAGTCCTGCCAAAACAATTACAATAGGTAAAAATGAACCAGGAGGAACAGGCAGTGGAAAAGTAGTTGACGTAGTAGATCCTGTATGGGAAAAAGGAGACGTCGAGGCAGGTACTGAAACTGGTGTAGTAAAACTAAAAGTAAAAGATAAATATTTGGTAAAAGCAGATAGTACATTCGCATTAACTAAAGAACAAATCAAGATAATAGTAAACAACAAAGAATCAACAGCAATTGTAAAAACATTAACAGGTCCAATTGAAAAAGTAAAAGACCAAGAATATGAATATACATTAACATTATCAAATATATCACCAGCAGATGCAGGATATACAGAATTTACACCAAAAAATCCAATAGTAGGTGGAAAAGCTAAATATAAGAACGAAAATGGTGGAAACATCTCATTAAAAATCCCAGCAGGAGCAATAACAGACAAGTATGGAAACTCTACAAAAGAACAAATAATAGATGTAGGTATATTTGATGGAACAGGACCAGCAATCTACTATGTACAAAAAAATAGGTCAATTGGTGCAAATAAAGAAACAGTGATTTTCAATGTAACAGATAAAAACTATGACTCAACAGATCCAATAACAATAGATGAAATGTCAGTGACTATCGGAGGAACAACTGTAGACCCTAAAAATTTAGTAATTACAAAGGCAGTTGAAATAATTACAAATGTTGATGGTAAAACAGATGTAGTAGTAGGACATCAATATACTTTGGAAATTTTAAATATCGAAGAAACAGACCAAGACTTTATAAAATCAGGCAGAAAATATAGAGAATTAAGTGGTGATTTGAAGATTCAAATAAATGAAGACGCAGCAAGAGACTTGAAAGGTAATACTATTGATACTGATACAACAACAATAAATGATTATTCAGATATTGTTAGACCAGAAGTAATCTATACATATTCTACACCAGATATAAATTACGAAGACAAAACATTTACAATGGTATTTGAAATGGTAGACAAATATTACAATGAGTCTAAATCAAATCAAACATCAAGTACAAAGAAATTAACACCAGATAATTTAACACCAGAAGATTTGACAATAACAATTGGAGGTAAAACTCCAGATTGGGATAATGATAAGATATCCAGAGCACTAAGAATAGAGAAGAAAACGGCAATGATAAATGGTGAGAACAAAGTAATTGGAAGAATTTATACATTGACTATAACAGGATTAGACCAAGAAAAAATAAAAACAGGGGACAAATATGCAGATTATAGTGGTGTAGTTTCAGTTACAATACCAGAAAATATAATGATTGATGATACTGGAAATGCAAATGTTGCTAAAACAATAAGTTCAGGAGTATCGATACCAAGTGGCAGCATAGGAAAAATTGGACTTCCAAAGAATAATACAGTAATGGTTATGGGAGCAAACCCAACGATAAATACTGTAAATGATGGATTTTCTAAGATGAAGGCATATTCATTAAAAATTTCTGATGAAAATGGAGTAATTAGCAGTTATGATGCAACAAAAAATACAGGAAGTAGTCATAGCAATTCAACAACAACATGGAAAGACTTAACTGGAAGCAATAATGGAACAGTAAATGGAGCAACTTGGGGAACAGATTATTTACAATTTGATGGTGTAGATGATTGGGTAAATTTTGGACAAATTAATTCACAAAATCAAGTAACAATAGAAGCAACAATATCAATAGACCAAATATCTGGTGAGGATGATATTGCAGGAAACTGGGAAAGTGGTGGTTTTGGATTATATTTGATAAACGGAATACCAAAATTTTCTGTATATGGTAAAGATATGAATAAATATGTTGAGATAAGTGCACCAAATGTATTAGCAGTACGTAAAAAAACAACTCTAAAAGGTGTATATGATGGAGTAAACATGTATCTATATGTTGATGATGAACTAGTAGCACAAACATCAAATTCAGGAACATCAGCAACAGTAGTAGATGTGGTAGATCCATTAGTTACAAAATTAAGCTCAACAACAAATGCACCAGCTAAAACAGCAACTGTTAAGTTTAAGGTTACTGATAAATATTTTGATTCAAGTACATTGACAAAAGACAATATTGAAGTTTTAGTTAACGGAGCAGTTAGTAATTCTGTTGGTAAAACTTTAACAAGTACAAATTTAACTGAAACAAGAGTTGAAAATGGTAAAACTTCAACTGTTCAATATGGTATTGAATATACTCTGAATATTACTGATTTTGCAGCTGATGTTAACCAGATTAAAGTTAGAATCCCAGCAGATAAAGTTAAGGATAAATTGGTTGATGGTAAACAGAATGGAAATAAACAGACAGATATTATGGTTTATAATGTGTTGAAAAATGTAGAAGGAGAATCTGATTCAACAACAGAATCAGAAGATAGTAGTATATTCTTTGGAAATAATAATGTAAAAAGAAGAAATATTAATAATATAACATTTGTTTCTAGCACTGCTGGAAAAAATAGTACAGCTTGGGATGTTTCTGCACAGCAAGATAACTCAATACTTGCATGGTATACAACATCAAGTGGAAGTTATAATGTTTATATTGGTAGTGATTATGAGATATTTGGAAATATAAATTCAAGTAGATTATTCCAATATGTAGGAGAGGATACAGTATGTACAGCAACAAAGACTATTACTAATTTGAATTTATTGAATGTAAGTAATGTACAAAATATGAATTCAATGTTTAGACACACAGGATATAATGCAATGACGGAATTGGATTTGGGAGATAATTTTGACACAAGTAATGTAATTTATATGAAGGCTATGTTTGGAGAAACAGGCTATAAAGCTATGAAAACATTAAATTTAGGTAATAAGTTTAATACATCTAAGGTTGTTGAAATGGGATGGATGTTTGCAAATACAGGACATGATGCTATGTTGAAATTAGATCTGGGAAGCAATTTTGATACAAGCAATGTAACTTCTATGATTAGAATGTTTAGTACAGCAGGATATAAATCTATGACAACATTAAATCTAGGAACTAAGTTTAATACAAGTAAAGTAACTAATATGTCATATATGTTTTTTGCGTGTGGATATGATGCACTGACTTCTTTAGATTTAGGAAGTAATTTTGATACAAGTAGTGTAACTAATATGGATTCAATGTTTCATAGTGTAGGATATACGGCAATGACAAGTTTTAATTTAGGGGATAAATTTAATACAAGAAATGTAACTAATATGAATGCTATGTTTTCAAGAATTGGATATAAAAAACTAGATAGATTTAGTTTAGGGGACAAGTTTGATACTTCAAAAGTTACTAGTATGGATTGGATGTTCTCAGAAACCGGTCACACTTCAATGGCAAGTTTAAATTTAGGAAACATGTTTGATACATCTAATGTAACTACTATGAGGGGGATGTTTAATCAAACAGGAAAACTACAAATGTCTAGTCTAAATTTAGGAAATAAATTTAATACAAGTAAGGTAACAAATATGGTACTTATGTTCTATCAGACAGGTTTTAGTAAAATGACAAGTCTAGACTTAGGAGATCAATTCTATACTACGAATGTAACAAATATGATGCAGATGTTTGAAAATTGTGGTTCTAGCAATATGACTTCATTAGACTTAGGTCCTGCGTTTACTAAAATACCAAGCGGAACAGATGAAAACCTTGAAGGTCAAACGCATGAAGTGTATTATAATATGTTCTCTAATACTGGAAAATCAGGCTGTGTAATTCACGCCCCAGAATCAATCTTCCAAGACAAAAACAACTTCAAATTAAATGCAGGTGCAACAACAGGAACAGTAAACTACACAACAGGAACAATAAATCCAAAATACAGAACAGAATGGATAAAAGAAAATGTAGTACTAGACCAAGCAAATGACAATATCAAAATAACACTAAGAGGAACAACAAACACATCAGTAGCAGAAAATGAATATATCAGTGATGTAACAAGTTCATTAGCACTAAACAAAATAAAAGTTCTAATAGATGGAACAGATATAACAAGTACAGTGCTAAATGCACAAGGAATAGGAAATGCAACACAAACAACAGAAAACTCAAGAACAGGAGCAAAAGATGTATTACAAACAATTACACTAACAAACTTTGCAAAAGCAGCTAAAAGATTAGACGGAAAGAAATACAAAGAATGGAGTGGTAATATAACAATAGAAATTGCTCAAGGAACATTGTCAGAAAAATACGGAAACAAAAATATGTTAGTTGCAACAGATGGAACAAGAACAGTAAGTACAGTCAAAGAAACTAATAAAGTAAGTATAAATACAGCTAACACAATGTTTACTGATTATATCAAGCCAGAATTCACATATAGCTCAATAACAGATACAAATATAGTACATGGAACAGGTAGAAAAGTTGAAGTAATGTTTGATGTAACAGATAAATATTTTGAAAGTACAACATTATCAAATTTAAATGCAAGTCAAATAACAATAGGAATGGACGATTATGATGAAACAGAGTTAAATAAAGCTATCACAAAGAAACTAGAAAAAGTAGGAACAATTACAGACACAGTAAATGGAGTATCAAATGTCACAGTTGGTGAAAGATATAAATTAACAATAACTGGTCTAGAGCAACAAAATGAAAAAGGACTAAGTGATGGATATACATACAGTGGATACATGAGTCTGAAATTTGCAAAAGGAACAATCAAAGATAAATCAGGAAACTTAAGTGATGCAACAACAATCACAATAGGCAAAAATGAACCAGGAGGTTCAGACACAGATAAAACTGTTGTAGATATAGTTGATCCAGTATGGACATTAGGTGATGTTGATACAAATGATGGAACAATCAAACTAAAAGTAAAAGACAAATTCTTGATAAAAGATAGGAGCAAATTTGAATTAACAACAGATAAAATCACAATATATGCAGATGATGTAGTTTCTACAGAAATAGAGAAACAAATATCAGGTCCAGTAGAGATAAGAGCAAATGAAGAATATGAATACACCCTAACATTACTAAATATAAAACCAGACGGAGATGAATATGAGGAATTTACACCAAAAAATCCAATTGTTGGAGGAACTGCAAAATATAAAAAAGAAAATGGTGGAGACATTAAGATAAAAATTGCAGCAGGAGCAGTAACAGATGCATATGGAAATAAAACAAAAGAACAGATAATAGACCCAGGAAACATTGATGGAACAGGTCCAGAGGTATATGACATCCAGAAGACAAAAGATGCAACAAACAATAAAGAGACATTCGTCTTCAACGTAACAGACAAAAACTATGATTCAACAGACCTAGTAACAATTGATGAATTAACTGTTTGGCTAGATGGAAAACAAGTTGATATTGATGATGAAATAACTAAGAAGTTCATTACAAATCCAGTTGCAAAAATAGGTACACCAGTTGAAATTATAACAACTGTAAATGGCCAAGAAAGAGTTGTAGGACATCAATATACTCTAGAAATAGGAAGTATTGTTGAGACTAATGCAGAATTTGTAGCGTCAAACCGCAAATATAGAGAACTAAGTGGAACTCTAGAAATTAAAATTGCAACAGATGCTGCAAAAGACAAGAAAGGAAACAAGATAAATCCAGATACTGCAACAATTACAGACTTTAATGATATGATAAAACCAGAAGTAATTTACAAATATGCAACATCAAATATAGACAAAACAAACAAGATATTCAAGATGGAATTTGATTTAGTTGATAAATATTGTAAAACAATAAACAATATTGCTGTAACAGATTTAACAATCCGAATTGATGGAAAAGTTCCAGATTGGACAAAAGTTACTAGAAATCTTGAGGTTTCAGACATTAAAGAACCAGTAAATGGAACAAATAAACTTATTGGAAGACATTACACATTAACACTATCAAACTTAGAACAGCTTCAAGTTAAATCTGGAGATAATTACCTAGAATATAGTGGTGTAATTACAGTGGCAATTCCAGCTAATAAGATGCAAGATACAGCAGGTAACCAAAATGTAACAACAACAATTACATCAGGTGTAAGCATTCCAGCAGGAACAGGCTCAGATACAATAGTTGATGTGGTTGACCCATTAATCGAAAAGATTAGTTCAACTGTTGATGCACCAACTAAAACAGCAACACTAAACTTCAAAGTTACAGATAAATATTTTGCGTCAAGTGATTTAGCAAATGGTAATATTGAAATTTGGGTAAACGGAGCTAAAAATACCACAGTTGCCGCAAACAACGCTTTAACTGTAGTTAAGAATTTAACAGAGCCAAGAACTGTTGACGGAAAGACCGTTCAAGTTCAATATGGTATAGAGTATTCATTAAAAATTTCAGGCTTTGACGCTAATGTTAACCAAATTAAGGTTAGATTCCCTGCAAATCTTGTTAAGGATAAAGCTGTTGAAGGCAAACAAAATGGAAATAAACAGACTGATATTATGATTTATAATGTGCTAAGGAGTGCAGCTGCTGAGGCAGACTCAACAAATGAATCAGTAAATAGCAGCATATTCTTAGGAAATTCAGCAGTCTTAAGAAAGAACATTGATAATGTAACATTTGTTTCAGGAATATCAGGTAAAAATAATACTGCATGGGACGTTTCTGCGCAAGGAGATGGTTCAATACTTGCTTGGTATACAAAAAATTCTAATGGAAGCTTTAAAGTTTATATTGGAAGTAATTATGAGATATTTGCAAATACAAATTCAACAAACTTATTCCACTATGTTGGAGAATCAACACTTTGTACATCAGCTGAGACTATCACTAATTTGAATTTGTTGAATGTAAGTAGTGTAACAAATATGAAGTATATGTTCAGACATACTGGAATGAATGCTATGACAAAACTTGATTTGGGAAGCAATTTTAATACACAAAATGTAACCAATATGCAAGCTATGTTTGGAGAAACAGGATATAATTCAATGACGACAATAAAATTAGGAAATAATTTTGATACTTCTAAAGTAATTGATATGCAATGGATGTTCTGCAATACTGGAAACAAAAAAATGACAAGTTTGAACTTAGGAAGCAAATTTAACACAAGCAATGTATATGAAATGAATAATATGTTTAATGGCTGTGGATATACAGCAATGACAACTTTAAATTTAGGCAGTCAATTTAATACAGGTAAAGTAACTAATATGGCAAGCATGTTCGTATATTGCGGATATAATTCATTAACAAGTTTAGACTTAGGAAGCTTATTTGATACAAGTAAAGTAACAAATATGTCATATATGTTTGCTTACGCAGGCTATACAGCTATGACAAACTTGAACCTAGGAGCAAATTTTGATACAAGCAAAGTAACTAATATGTCAAATATGTTTAAAGCAACAGGATACACGAAAATGGCATCATTAGACTTAAAGACTAAATTCAATACAAGTAAAGTAACAAACATGTCAGGAATGTTCGCATCAACAGGACACGAATTGATGACGACTTTAGACTTAGGAGCAAACTTTAACACAAGTGCAGTAACAGACATGTCAAGCATGTTTGAAGCAACTGGATATAAGAAAATGACAACACTAAATTTAAGAGAGAAATTCAATACAAGCAAAGTAACAAACATGTCAAAAATGTTCAAAAATGCAGGCTTTACAGCCATGACAAGCCTAGACTTAGGAAATATATTCTATACAACAGCTGCAACAGATACAAGCGAAATGTTTAACAACACAGGAGCAACAGCGATGACAATACTAGACTTAGGTCCAGCATTTGACAGAATACCAGATACAAACAAAGACATGTTTAAGAACACAGGAACAACAGCACTTGTAGTATATGCACCAGAGTCAATTTACTCAAATGTAACAACATTTATAGCTAATAGAACAAGAAACTAATAGCAAAAATCAAAGAAGCGAGACGCACTAAGCGCCTCGTTTTTTTTTGCACCGATTATCTCGCTTTTTTTTCGTGCATTGCACCGAAAAAAAGCGATCTCGCGTGTGCAAAAAATCCAAAACAGCTCTTGCCAAATAGATTAAAATGTGTTAAAGTATAAGTGTGCATAATTTAAAGTACAGAGACAACTTAGTAAAAACAGAAATAAATTTTTGATTTTATTCAATAGTTTAATTCACATGAAAAAATCAGTATTTAGAAAATATTATAAAGAACGGAGAGTGATGCCTATGCGCCTTTATTAAACATGCTTTAAATAAAAATACTTAGAAAAAATAGCATAAATGATTGATAAAAACACTAAAAAACGATATAATGAAAGGAGCGATAGGATGAGTTTTAGAATAGAAATAAATCCAGAACTAAAGATGAAAAGCGATATAATGTTTAAAGCATTTTATGGCAGAAAAGAAAATGAGGAATTTTTACAAGATTTTCTAGAAGCTGTGTTAGAAGAAAAAATAAAAATAAAAAAAGTAATGCATGATGTGAGGTTAGAACAATTGGCAAAGGAACAAAAATTTGGAATACTAGACTTGGGAGTAGAACTAGAAGATGGAGAATTTATAAATGTAGAAATACAAATAAAAAACTATAAAAATATAGAGAAAAGAACAA
>ERZ779896.771-NODE-771-length-36425-cov-5.815672_pt1 | contig 36425 bp, 34 predicted proteins | sample MGYA00511067_ERZ779896 | MGnify/ENA primary metagenome ERZ779896 (study PRJEB29588, sample SAMEA2161597) | human gut metagenome | biome: human gut; feature: human-associated habitat; material: faeces | place: Denmark | collected 2008/2010 ... | reverse complement strand
CTAATTGCAGCAAAGAAGGCGCGCGCTTATATATAGCGCGCGCCTTTAATTATACCTTTCATATATCGTCAATATTATATTTTTTGTTCTGCTTAACAGGTATATGGCACAACAATATTCTGCGGCTGGGACAGGATATAATTTAAACCGAGGCGGTGAAAGGGTTATGCAGATTCATGTTTACATCGAACAGGTGCTGCTGGATAATTTTGTCATGGATTTTTCTCTGCTGCTTTGCGCCCGGATACTGGCAGGACGGCGTCAAAGCTATTTAAGGCTGCTGGCCGCCGCAGCGCTGGGGGCAATCTATGCCTGCCTGATGCCTATTGCCGGCATTCTGGATTTCCTGCCTTTTAAGCTTGTTTTACCTTGCGTGATGGCGGTAATCGCGTTTGCTTCAAAGGCTCAGCGCGGATTTTGGACGCCGGCGCTTATATTTATTGGCGGCACCTTGCTTGCCGGAGGCGCTGCAATGGGCTTGACCTATCTCTTTAATGCGGATATGCTGGCTGTACCTGGCGGTTTTTTTACTGCAGGCGGGGTTTCAAGCGGTATAGTGCTGGGAATCTCCGCGGCCTTTCTAAGCGCTATTGGCCTCATTTGCTTTATAAAGAAGCGAAGAAGGATAATAAGCGGAGAGGCGCAATTTATAGTGACGCTTGATGGCAGGACCGCGAGTCTGCATTCGTTTATAGACAGCGGAAATTGTCTTAAGGACGCCATTTCCGGATTACCAGTAGCTATTGCAAGCCGGAAAGCGGTTGAGCCGCTGCTAAATGACGAGATAAACAAGCTTTTGAACGGCGAGATATCTCAGACACCCATTGGAATATATGTTATAGGGTATAAAAGCGTAGGGGATGGCGGAATACTTTATGGTTTTAGGCCGCAGGAGGCTCAAATAATAAAGAATGGCAAAGCATATACTTCCCGCTGCATATTGGCAATTTCAGATAATCCCAGTTTTTGCGGAGAGTATGAAGCGATAATTAATCCGGATATGTTAAAGGAGGCGGCAGCGTGAAAGGAAATTTCTTTGGATTTATTTTAGGTGCTTTTAATAAGCTGAAATTGCTTTTGGCCAGCAGAAGAAGAGGGGATATTTTTTACATAGGCGGCAGCGAATCCCTTCCTCCTCCGCTGAGTGCAGAGGAGGAGTCTAATTGCATACAGGCTCTGGGCAGAGGGGAGGCCGGAGCGCGCTCAAAGCTTATAGAACATAATCTCCGATTAGTGGTATATATAGCTAAGAAATTTGAAAATACGGGCGTGACGGTGGAGGACCTTATTTCGATAGGCGCTATAGGCCTTATAAAGGCTGTTAACACTTTTGACGCCGCCAAAAAAATAAAGCTTGCCACATATGCGTCCCGCTGCATAGAAAATGAAATCTTAATGTTTCTAAGGCGCACAAGCAAGCATAAGATGGAGGTTTCTATAGACGAACCGCTGAACGTGGACTGGGACGGCAATGAATTGCTCCTTTCAGACATTTTGGGCACCGAGCCGGATATAGTTAATAAGGACATAGAGGCTGAAACAGAAAAAGAGCTTCTTAGAGGGGCCTTATCAAAATTAAGCGCGCGGGAAAGGGAAATAATGCAGCTGCGCTTTGGGCTGGAGGGAAATGCGGAACAGACGCAAAAGGAAGTTGCCGACAGGCTGGGTATTTCTCAATCATATATTTCCCGCTTAGAGAAAAGGATAATTAAACGACTGCGCAAGGAAATCGGACGGCTGGTATAAATTAAGAAATGGTTTAAGCTGTTTGTCTATGCTTAATATAAGCCCTTTGACGGCTGCTCGGTGCGCAGGCAGGGATTGTGCGTATTTTTAGATCACACAGCAAAGCGGATACGGCGGGCAATGAAAGCAAAAACGCATTGTGCTTTGATTGTACAGACTAAGGGAATACGGTTTTTAAGCCGGTTGGATTTTAACTTGACTCCGACTAGGTTTTATGATATATTATTAGTGTCGAATAGCTTAAAGAGCGTAGAATTACGACGGTTCTGCGCTCTTTTTTGTTTGTTGCAGTTTTCAGGCAGCTTTTTCTCTGATAAAGACTCCAAATGCAATTTTCAGGAGGGGTATATGAATCAACTGGGAAATGGTCAGGCCTTAGGAACGGAAAAAATATGGAAGCTGATGCTGAAATTTTCCGTTCCCTGCATACTTTCACTTCTGGTAAGCGCGCTTTACAATATAGTTGACCAAATTTTTATAGGCAATAGTGAATTGAGCGCTTTGGGCAATGCGGCGACGGGCGTTGTTTTTCCTATTTTTGTAGTGTCACAGGCTTTTGCCTGGTGTTTTGGAGACGGCTGCGCCGCGTACCTTAATATATGTCAGGGCCGAAGGGACGCCCGCTCGGCGCACAAAGCGATTGGAACGGGAATAATTATTACCCTGTTTTCCAGCCTGGTGCTAATGGCGGTCTTTTTTCCATTAAAAACTCAGCTTTTAACCTTATTTGGCGCGTCTGAAAACAGCCTAGGCATGGCGATTGAGTATTTTAATATTATTTTAGCATTTTTTCCGGCGTATATGTTGTCCAATATGCTTAATTCTGTAATACGGGCGGACGGCAGCCCATCCTGGGCCATGCTTTCCATGCTTGCCGGCGCAATTGCCAACATTATTTTGGACCCAATATTCATTTTCGGGCTGCATTGGGGAATGAAGGGAGCCGCCCTTGCTACCGTTATCGGGCAGTTTATATCCTTTGCCGTAAGCTTGATATACTTTTTTCATACTAAAACCTTTAAGCTGACTATTAAAAGCTTTATTCCTGATTTTAAGGCGTTTTTTTACGCGCTGAAGCTTGGACTTTCATCTTTTATTACTCAAATGACCATTGTTGCAATTTCATTGGTATGCAATGTTATGCTGGCGAAATATGGAGCTATTTCGCGCTATGGAGCAGACATACCCATTGCTATTATAGGAATTGAAAGCAAGGTTTTTACTGTTGTAATTAATTTAGTAGTAGGTATCGTACTTGGCTGCCAGCCTATTATTGGGTATAATATGGGTGCGAAGAATTATAGCAGGGTGCGGAAAATATATAAATTAATCCTTATATGCACGTTAGTAATCGGTTTTGCCTTTACCCTGCTGTTTGAATTGGCGCCAAACGCAGTAGCGAGACTTTTCGGTCAGCCTACTAATATACCCAACCCCGAAGATTATTGGGTTTTTGCTGAAAAAACATTTCGCATCTTTTTAGCGCTCGTATCATTTACCTGCGTGGTTAAAATGAATTCTATTTTCTTTCAGGCGGTAGGCAGACCGGTTCAGGCTGTTATTTCGTCTTTAGTGCGGGATATTGTATGCTTTATGCCGTTAATACTTATATTACCTGGATTTTTGGGGATAGATGGAATTTTAATAGCCGCTCCTATTGCAGATTTTGTCGCTATGGCTGTGACGGTAGCTTTAAGCGCGTCGTTTATGCGGTCGTTAAAAATAAAACAGCGTAATGAGACTGCTTTAAATGAGAAAAGCGGCTCAGAAAGCATATAGCGCGCTTGAGCGATTGAAACGGCAATACTATCCGTTGTTTTTTATAGGCAGAGACGTATCAATTAAATATTAAACTGTGGTATAAGCTTTCAAGTCAATGGCAACAATACCCTTTGAAGAAATTAAAAGGAGGGACTGTCATTGGCCGGCAAAGTCGATATCTGTGGGATAGACACGTCCAAGCTCCCGGTATTATCATCTCAGCGCATGCAGGAGCTGTTTAAGGAAATTGAGCAGGGACGCGCCGGAGCACGCGAAGAATTTATCGGCGGCAACCTACGGTTGGTTTTAAGCGTAGTACAGCGCTTTGCGCATAGAGGAGAGAATGCGGACGATTTATTTCAGGTGGGCTGCATAGGGCTTATAAAGGCCATAGACCATTTTGATATAACTCAAGAGGTTAAGTTCTCAACCTACGCGGTACCCATGATAATTGGGGAAATTCGCCGTTATCTTAGGGATAATAATCAGATACGAGTAAGCCGTTCCCTAAGGGATACGGCTTATAAAGCGCTGCAGGCCCGCGAAAAGCTTTCCAATCAAAAAAATACCGAGCCTACTATAGATGAAATAGCGGCCGAACTGGAATTGCCCAGGGAGGATATTGTAGCCGCTTTAGACGCAATTCAGGAACCGCTTTCAATATTTGAGCCTGTATATCACGACGGTGCGGACGCTATATATGTTGTAGACCAGATGGGGGACGAAAAAAACACCGATGGAAGATGGATGGAAAGCCTGGCGTTAAAGGACGCTTTAAGTAAATTGGGTAAGCGCGAGCAAAATATTTTATATTTAAGATATTTTCAGGGGAGAACGCAGATGGAGATAGCGCAGGATATAGGCATATCTCAGGCTCAGGTCAGCAGACTGGAAAAGAGCGCGTTGGAACGTATGCGCAAGCTGTTTTAAACGCATATTTTTTTAAAGTTCCGTTAATAATATAATTACCGTTTAAATGAAAGGAAGTATTAGTTATGACACCTAAAGAATTGCTTTACATTGAGGACGCATTGAGCCACGAACAGCATATGCAGCTAAAATGCTGTAATTATGCGGCGCAGTTAAAGGACCCGCAGCTAAAAGCGTTCGTTGAACAGCTTTCTAAAAAGCATCAGCAGCACTACGACAGGCTGCTGCAGCTTCTGTAAGCTGTTTAACAAAATAGGCGCAAATTTTCAAAGCAAATTAAGAAATGGAGAATAAAATTATGGACGATAAAGCATTGCTTGAGGATATACTCCTTACTACAAAAGGCGCGTGCGACCTTTATATGCACGGCACAATAGAATCAGAAACAGAAAATGTGCACTGCGCGTTTGACAACGCTTTAAGCGATACGTTAAAAATGCAGAATGATATTTTCAGTCAGATGTCCCAAAAGGGCTGGTATCAGATGCAGCAGGCTCCGCAGCAGCAGATAGAACAGGTAAAGCAGCAGTTCGCGCAGGGCTGAGGCATTTTAAAGAGCGGATTATTTCGCTCTTTTTTAAATTTCGTAAAAATTTCAATTTCCTTTACCCTCAGTTTAAAAAAATTACTCGTCTGAAAACAGGATAGTTTATTTATTTTCTGAGTTAACTTTAATGGGCGTACTCTCTGGGTACGCTTTTTTCGTTTGCCTTGAAAATGAAAAGATTTTATCAGTTTGTGCCCGCAGAGTGAAAATATATATAATTTATGCCGGACAAAGCACGCTTGAACTATAAATGTGCTCGGGCGTAAGGAAGCTGCAGCAATGCGGCAGAAAGCAAATTTATGCATTTAGGACGTGTAATTATTTGTAAGCTAGGGACGCTAAGCTTTAAGGATTTTTTTGGCTCTTTAATATTGACTTAGCGTAAAATAAAGGATAAAATAATTTCATTTAAAGGAGGAATATATTATGGCGGAATTATTTCATTGTACGGCATATTATCCGGAGCTTTGGCCAGAGGAGGAAATTGAAAAGGATATAAGCATCATGAAGGAATGCGGAATCAATTTGGTTCGCATGGGGGAATTCGCGTGGCATTTTATGGAACCTGAGCCCGACCAGATAGACGTAACCTTTTTTGTTCGCGTAGTCGAGCGACTGTATAAGGAGGGAATATATACTATTATGTGCACTCCTACCGCTACTCCGCCGATATGGCTTACACACGGACATCCTGAACGCTTAGTGACGGATATATACGGAAATAAATATATTCACGGCGCCAGGCAGCATGTGTGCACTAATAATCCCTTTCTCAGGCAGCGCGGGTTAAAAATAATTGAAGCCATGGCCAAGGCGTTTGGCGGCAGTCCCGCCGTTGTTGCCTGGCAGCTGGATAACGAGCTTAAAGCGCTTGTAGGGGAATGCGTTTGTAAGGAGTGCCAAAAGCGCTGGCATGAATGGCTTAGGGTTAAATACGGCAGTATTGAAAATTTAAATCAAGCCTGGGGTACGGAAATCTGGAGCGAATATTATGACAGCTTTGAAGAAGTGGTGCAGCCGTTTAGTCCGCCGGTAATTCATAATTCCTCTTTAATGACTAATTACCGGCAGTTTTCAAGGGAAACTGTTAAAGAATTTGCCGATGAACAGGCGGCGCTAATACGAAAATACAGCAGCGCGCCTATAACGCATGACGTACATACAAATTTTGCGCTGGATACCCATGCGCTGTTTTCCGGCTTGGATTTCACCTCGATGAATGGATATACGCAGGATGACGGCTATAATATATGGATGTTTGATTATGACCTTTACAGAGCTATGAAGCAGGACGGCAAATTTTTTGTTTCGGAAACCAGTCCCAGCTATGCTGGCAATTTAACGCTCACTACCAGGCCGCATCGGGAAGGGTTTCTGGAGATTGAAGCCCTGGGAGCATATGCAAGCGGCGCGTTTGGCTTTTCATATTGGCTTTTCAGACAGCAGCGTTCAGGAATGGAGCAGCCTCACGGCAGCATTATTTCGGCTTGGGGAGAACCGGAAATCGGTTTGAAGCAGGTAAAACGGGTGGATAAAATGCGCCGGGCGGTGCAGCCGTACTTTATGCGCACGCAGCATAAGCGTCCTCAAACGGCTATGACCTATTCTGAGCAAGCGCGTTTGTTCTTTTTTACAGAACCGCTTTTGGAAGGCGAAGGCTATTTTGAAATGATGCTGAGGCTGCACGGGAATTTAGAGGCGATAGGCCTGCCTAGAGACTTAATAGGCGAAAGCGCGTCCCTGGATGGGTATAAACTGCTGCTAAGCCCCTTTTTGCCTTATGTTTCAGTACATTATTTAAATAGCGCCCTTCAGTTTGTTCAAAATGGCGGTATATGGATAATAGGACCTATGACGGGTTATCGCACTAAAGACCATACTGTGCATACTGACTGCTGTCTTTCGTCGCTTGAAGAAATAACAGGGGCTAAGGTTAAGTATTTCTATCCAATAAGCAATACCGGCGCGGCTGGCTGTTTTAAGGATATGAGCGCTCCGCTTGTTTTGCACGCCTGCGCTTTAGAGCCGAAGAACGCCAAGGCGGTTGGATTTATAAACGGCGGCTTGACCCCAGATTGCGCGTTTATAACCGAACGGATGCTGGGCAGAGGAAAAGTGGTGCTTATAGGCGCTTTTCCTGATATCAAAATAGAGGAAGGCAGATTGCTATGGCGGGGGATAATAGACCATTACGCCACGGAGGCAAAAATAGACGACCGCTTTATTGCCGACGAGGGCACCAGCGTAATTGCCAGGACTGGCGAATATGAAATAATCACAGCGATAAACGGCAATGGCGGGGGAGGAGAGTATTTTCTTCCTGCGGACGGATACGAGATATTTTCTAATGCGAGAGTATTTTCGGGCCGCAGAAGGCTGCCTGCGTTTGGATATGAGTGTGTCGTATTGGATAAAAAGAGCGCGAATTAAGTTATGATTTAAATATCAATAAAAAGTAAAGCTTAATATTAAAATTATGTTAAAAATTTTTATCTAGAGTATTGACAACGGGTCGTAAAGTTATTATACTATGATAAGTTTTAGAAGTTACATAAATCAATATTGAGGAGAGCAGTTATGAAAAAACAGTTTATAATGCTTTCGGTTTTGCTTTTGTTGACGTCTATGTTGTTCACTTCTTGCGGAGGGGATAATCAGCCTTCTGCTTCCGCCGGGATTTCTCCCTCTTCAGACAATCTTATTACAAATTCAGTTACCGCTTCGCCCACAGGCGGTTCGGAGTCGGCTTCCAGTACGTCTTCTCCTTCCGGCGATTCGTCTGAGCCTGGGGAACAAATTCAAGTCTCTTCAGGAGTTATGCTTGTGGATTTTGAGAAGGAAAAGGCCGGAATGGAATTCTTTGATTTATCCTATTATAGCTATGAGGTGCCTGAAATTACTTTTGCAACAGGCGATTTAGCACAGTCAGGCAAGGGGCTGCGCATGGATATAGCGTTTCAGCAGGCGCACGGCGTTATTTCCATGCAGCTTGACTCAGAAGCAGGAAACATGCCCGGCGGCTTTGAGCAGTCTCAGGATTGCGATTATCTGCGTATGTGGATTAATAACGAGGGAGATTCAGATGTTTCCATTGCCGTGGTGCTTGTTGTAAGCGACCCTCTTAAAAACGGCTGCCTCAATCCCGAGGGAGCGAAGCTTGTTACAGTTGAAGGAGAGGAAGAACCAGTCTTTACTTCTGACGCCGCCGACGTTAATATGACTAACGGCACGGGAAATACCAGTCTGGATATTCCGGCGGGCTTTAAAGGCTGGGTATATTATCCTTTGGAAAATCAGGTTCAATGGTGGGAAAAAACAACTCTTTCGCGGGAAGAGCTTATTTATGTGGATACCATAAGCATGGATATTCGCTTTAACGACGCCACGTTAGCTGATTACATAGTTATAGACGATATTTGTTTAGCTAACCCGGATTAAAATTTAAAAGCTTTTAGCATATGGATATTTGTAACATATGTGAGTTAAATATTGATATAAATTAATAATTAATTCTATTTATTGACACTCTGTTTAATAAGGCCGACAGCCTTGTTAATATAAAAAATTTGTTTAGGAGGACAATATGAAAAAAGCAGTTTTAATTTTAGCGGCTCTTATTTTGACGCTTACCATGGGCGTGGCGTCGCTTGCCGCTCCGGTAACGCCCAATGGAATTAAGACCACAGCTCTGACTGATTTTACTCAACTGGAGGATGGAGAAAAGACTTTTGCCGATTTAGGCTTCTGGGGTCCTGATTTTTCACAGACAGTAACTGTAAGCAATGGGTTGGTAGTTATTGCTCCGGGTATTTGGGGCGCGTTTCCCAGTTTTAACGAGGAGCAAATGAATGTTTTGAAGACTGCCGACGGTTTAGGCTTCTATGTGGAAGCTGGCGAAACGGACGCAGTTATTTGCTGCGGATTTAATATTGCTGATGCCGGCACCAATTTTATTATGGCGGAAAAGAAAATAGTTTATCTTGTAGATATGGAGGGCAAGGTTACAGAAGCTGAAACCTATTATGTTACGGATAATAATCAGTCTGCTATAACTGTTCCTGCTAATTTTAAAGGCTATGTGTATTTTGGTTATGATTGCTTTATAAGCAATGATGCGAATGCAGCCGCATTTAATAGCGATACTATGGTAGTGCAGACTCTTATATTCAGCGTAGGTTTTGGCGGAAGTGTTTCCTATGGCGAGATATATGCTTTCAGCGGCGAATATACTCCTGAAGCTCCCGCTCCGGGCGGAGAGGATGATGATAAGGAGCCGTCGGGCGATGAAGGAGATTTGAGCGTAGTAGCTTATGCTGTCGCTGCAATAGCCGGTCTTGGCGGAGTTGCGTTTGCACGTAAACGCAGATAAGGGAGAAGAATGATGAAAAAAGGCTGCAAATTAGTAATCTGTGCGCTTTGTCTTGTTTTTATTCTCGGACTTTTTTCGGGATGCGCAGACGGAGACGCATCGGCTACAGCTACTCCGGCGCCTGACGGAAACGCTACGGGCAGCGCGGCGGCTGAAGAACAGTCAATTTATCTCAGGCCGCGCAGCGAACAATTGAAGAATGCCGTTAAGGAAGGGGAAACATATAGGTACTTTACTGTTTCCACAACCGATTCAAACGACCCCTTTGCTTCAGAGCTGGATGAGGGGCGCAGGGATTTTGCGATTAACAGGCGCAATGATTACCAAAAGAAATACGGCATAACCATAGAATATGTGCAGGGGGGCGGAGACTGGGCGACAGCTTTTGCTCAGGCGGCTTTTGCCGGAAATCCTTTAGCCGATATTTTTAATGCCGGCGGACCGTTTACCATTTATAATCATTATTACTATAACCAGCTGCCCGGCAGCATTTTGGAGCCTCTGAGCGATTACAGCGATTACGCTGATTTCAGCGACCCCGATTGGTTTGACCTTTCAAGCCAGGAGATAACTACCTTTGACGGCGCGCTGTATTTTTCGGTGCCCAATACAGAAGGCTTTGACGAAGTATCCTTAAGCCATGTAACATTCTTTAATAAAGCCATTTTAGAGCAGCATGGCTATTCGGATGAGGACATGTACGAAATGTACAACAACGGCACATGGACCTGGGATAAATTAGAAGAAATTGCTGTTGCCTGTACCGATTTGGATAATGAGGTTTACGGCATACATATTGGAGAAAATAATTTCTTCATGTGGGATTTAACTGCAAGCAATGACGCCGCTATTCTCTCGCAGGTTGAAGACCCTGATACGGGCAAGAGCTATTATCAGTTTACCGGAGATTCTCCTAACGCCTTGGAAGCCTGGGATTTCTTCATAAAATTAGGCAAGCAGAACGTCATGTTCTCGCAATGTTGGGATTTTGAGGATGTGAAATTCCGCGAGGGCAAGGTGGCGTTAATGACGACATATGTCAACCGCGCCAATAAGATGGTGGCTGAAGGCAATTATCCTGAATATGGCATAATAATGGTGCCCAAGGGCCCCAAGGCTGACGATTATGTTTCCATACGCGATTGGTTCGTGCCTTACTGCGTATTTAAAGGAACGTCTAATCCCGCTGGAGCCGTACAGGTTCTAAGCGAATACTGCGTTCCCAGATATGCGGCCAGCAGCGAGGAAAATCAAGCATCCTTTGAATTGGACGCTACCAGCGTATCATGCGACGAGCAATCGGTAGAGGTGCTTAAGCAGCTTAAATCCAAAACTGTTACCCAGCCCTTTATCGTATACTGGAACGCTCCCACATTTGATGTGGACGGCAGCCAGTTATGCCTAGCTAATCTTTATCTCTCATATAATGAAGCGTTTATAGACGGCTCCATGACTCCTGCGGTATTCTTTGCTTCGGTAAAGGATGTGCTGAATAATACTCTTAAAGATGCGCAGAACGTTCTTGCTTAAAAGCGGAATACTGTAGAAATAGTAAAAAGTGGTTTGCGATTCAATTTAAGCGGGCGCAGATAAACGGGAGCAGCCGGATAGGGCGTTTGATTCCTGTATAAGTCAAATTCTCTTTCCTTTCTGTATACTGTTATTCTGCGCCCTAATTTTATAATTTACGCGCTGCGGTATAAATCTTATTACGTGCCCGAGCGCTTTTAATGGGCGGACGCAGGTATCCGCCTTGAAAGGAGAACGCATGAACAGTAAACGGTTTAAATTATTATCGATAGCTGCATGCATGCTTTGCGGAATGCAGCTTGCTGGGTGCGCGGGTCCGGCCGCTTCTCCATCGGCAAGCCAAAACGGCGTTGTTCCGTCGCCGTCAGAAGATAATAATAAGATTCAAATTTCTCCTGTAACCGAATATGTGCAGCAGCCCGATGTCCGCGATTATTCATATATGTGGTGGAGAGACGGTTTTGCGGCTATGGCCGGCGGCACTCAACTCAATATTCAAACAGGCTACTACGGTATGGCTATTGAGCCTACCAAGGGCAGGATAAGCAAAATAGGCGCTATTAAGCAGGAGATAACTCAAACTGAGGCTGCCGTTCAGGATAATACGCTGATTGATTCGTTAAGCGCTATTGACGGCATGAATTTTTCTATAGCTCTGGATGGAGCGCAAAGAGAACTGCGCGGCATATTTCCAATTGACGATGATGGTACGGCGGTATCCCGCATTATAGAATCGGGACGGTATATGCAGTGCATTGATATAATGAATCTTGAATTTGCTGACGTATCTGATATTTCGGGCAGAGTAGAAATAGCGGCTATGCCTAAATATTTTTCCCTGGGTTTTTATCTTTGGAGCAAAACAGGGGAAGCTCATGATACTACCATTACATATTCAATGACGCTGGGCGCTGATTATACAGCTTTTGAACAGAGCGATGACGGCAAGATAATAACTGCCAAAGAGGCCGACGGCTTTGGGTTGACCTTTGTGCTGCCCGAGCAAGCGGGCGCTAGTATGAGTCTGGACGTTCAGTCTAAAACCATAACTTTCACAATGGATGGTTTAAAGCTGATAAAAACTGATTTTACGGGAATGAATTGCGTAGTTATTCCATCTGCTTCCGCGTCTTTAAAAGACGCTCAGGAGTATTATAAAAATGCCGCTGCTGTGGGAACGGCTGTTCAGATACATCCCAAAAACGGACGCGAGCAAAAGGTTGAATTCAGCACAAAAGGTTATTTAAGCTTCTCTTTAAATAATATGCTTACCTACATGGGAGCTGATTTTAATCAAGAGGAACGCCTTGATGAAATGGACAGGCTGAAATTTACTATAGAGAATACTTCGGATACTGCTATAAAAATTCCAGTTCAGTTTATTAAAAATAATAAATTAGGAGTTTTGGGCTGCTCGCCGTTTTTAAGAGACGCTGAAACGGGGGAGCCTATAGGCGTGCAGGTACAACTGAGCAAAAATTGGCATGAGCCGGTAAATTATCAGCCTACTGACCCTAAATGTTATTTGGCCGGCACCTGGTTTCACGGCTATACTTATCTTGAAGTGCCCGCCAAGAGCAGCGTGACTTATGAATTTACTATGACCTATGCAAAGTGGGGCGGAGTTTTTGCCGCCAGCCATTCGCAGCTTTGTCTTGCAGGCTGGGGCGGAAATTATCAGCAATGGGAATCCAGCTCAATAGGCTCCTTTGGCGAATCCTTCTGCTATGATGCAGAAATGACGCATAACCGGGGATTTATAACCGACATACGGCCGTTATTGGTTACTTCTATTTACGGAGGCAAATATAATTGGACGGAAAATGTCGGCGGAGGCAATTTCCTCGTATACACGCGGTATGCCGGAGAAAGAATGCTGTCATATAAAAGGGTACGCACTCAATTCCGCAAGCAGGGGCCTAATCTTACTGAGGTTATTTACCGCGGCTTGACTTCTGACGGAAAGATTGAGTTTGAATTTACGGCGAATCTGCCTCGCACCAACGACGTTTCTCGAGTTTATCATACGTTTAAATATACTTTTTTGGATGACGTCACATTTGAGCGTTTAGCTTTCTATCAATTCGGCGGAGACGATTACAATGATAACCATTATGACTCAATGGCCGTAGGAAATGATGGCGGAACTGTTTCCATAACCCTTGGGCAGGATACATATTCAGGCGATTTTGACCTGCCGGTTCTGGATGAAGCTCGCTATGTCGGCAATGAAAATAAAATGCAGCGCATAGATGTGGAGGGCGATGGACTTTGGGTAGCTTTTATGGGATATGAGCCTGTATTGTATAAAGCTACGCCCGGCGCGAACAGGATGCTTAATGTGATTTCATATAACGCCCAGCTTAATGGTAATACATATACTAAGCCCAGCCTAAGCTTTTATCACACAATGAACGGTAATATACCTTGCGTAGCTGTTGAATTAAGTCCGCCGGCCGCAGTAGGAAATACAATTAAAAAAGGCAGTACGGTAGAGGGAACGGTAGAATTTCTTAATATGCCGGTAAGCAAAAGCGATTATTACGGACCGAGCGAGATAATAAGCAATATGCCCGCCGAATACTTTAATACCAGCAAAATCGCTTATGAATATGCGGTAGGCGCAAAATATACGGTTGCAGCTCAGACGGGCAGCGTGGAAAAGAATACTCCTATTTATATAAAATGCGTCGAGCAGCAGGAGAGCGGAAAAACAGTAGCAGAAATTACTGTTACCGGAGGTATGGGATATGTGCCATTGACCTTTACTAACGTCAAGCATTATTCAGGCTACAGCTTGGAGCAGTTTGTCCAGGAAGAGTGGGTTAAAGTGGACCAATCTGTAACGGGAAATGATTACTGGCAGGCTTGGTATGATTCGGATAGCTGCACATATGAATTAACTTATAATGTTCCGCACAATGGCGATAAAAATGCGGAATATAAATACAGGCTGGTTAAAAATTAATAGCTTATAAATAGTATAAATAAGGAGTATTTTACAATACTCCTTATTTTTTATTAATGATATGCGATGAATTCGTGCTTTTCGACAAATTATATGTCAATTTTTAGCCATAAACTACTTGACCTGTTGAGAATAATTTGTTATTATAATTTTAACTTAGTAATTGGCCGGCATGCTAATGCAGCCCATTGCTTTTATATTGTTTTGCGGCTATCAGAACAGCGCAAATGGCTTGAATGTCTCCAAGGCTTGCTTTAGTTTATGTTTGGCTTAGCTAAAATTATTTAAGAGGTGAAAGGTATGCCTTCTATAAGGCCAAGTTCTGATTTGCGAAATAACTATAACGAAATATCTGAGTTCTGCCATAAATATAAGCTGCCTGTGTATATTACAAAAAACGGCAGAGGAGATTTAGTTGTATTAAGCGTTGAAGCATATGAAACTCTTGCTGGTCAGGCGCAGCCAGTCAGGTTATATAATGATTTTGACAATAAATCTCATGGAACGAGTGATTAACGATAGATATTGGATGTTATATAATTTTTAAGTTGCGGCGAGCTGAATTTTTTATAATACAGCTCGTTTATTTTTTAATATATAGAATAATTGAGTTAAGAAAACTAAAAATTTTGTTTGACAATAAAGGCTGTTACCTGTATAATGTGTACGTTGCCTGGGGGTGTAGCTCAACTGGTAGAGCGCTTGAATGGCATTCAAGAGGTAAGGGGTTCGACCCCCCTCATCTCCACCAAAAGTTAAAAGCAGTTAAAAGCGCCCTTTTATATGGGCGCTTTTAACATATAGATAGGGGTTTAGTATGGATTTAAAAAAGAAAAAACTGTTTTTGCTGGATATGGACGGCACTATATATTTAGGCGACAGGCTTTTTAAGGGGGCAAAAGAATTTTTATCCCTTATTAAAGAGTCGGGAGCAAGATATATGTTCTTAACCAACAATTCATCAAAGAGTATTGAAGAATATATAGGCAAATTGCAAAATATGTGCATACCGGCTGAAAAGGCTGATTTTATGACTTCTCTACAGGCTACCGCGCATTATTTACTGAGCTCAAAAAGGGAGAGGGTTATCTATGGCCTGTGCACGGACGGCATGCGCAGAGAATTATGCGAATGCGGTCTGGACGTCAGGGATAAGCCTTATCCTGAAACTAACTGCATTGTTGTGGGCTTTGATACTCAGCTTACTTTTCAGAAAATAGAGAATGCGTGCAGAGTTATTGAGAGCGGAGCTGAATATATAGCGACGCATCCTGACTTAATGTGTCCGATGGATGGAATTAACGTGCCCGATTGCGGAGCGTTATGCGAAATGCTTTTTATGGCTACCGGCAGACGGCCCAGGGTTATAGGAAAGCCGCAGCCGCTTATGGCTCAAATGGCTATGAGACAGGCGGGTATAGGAAGGGAAGAGGCGGTATTTATAGGGGATAGGCTTAATACGGATATTGCCTGCGGAATAAACAGCGGTATGGATACCGTTTTAGTGCTTTCTGGCGCTACAACCATTGAGCAGGCGCAGGAGGATCCAATTAAAGCGACAATTATCTGCGATAATATTTATCAGCTGTATTGCATGTTAAAAAACTGAATAGCAGAAGCGCGGAATATAAAATAATTCCGCGCTTTAATTATAGTAACGCTTAGACAATATAATCATAATACAATGCGCCGCCCAAGAGTGAATCATTGGGTTTTGCTGCGTTGTCGTCCTTAAATACTCGCGGTATTTCTGCGCCCTGCACCCTTGCAAAACTGGGAAATTACCCTTCTCCGTGGCTGTAGAATTCTGCTTAAGAGCCAGGTGGTGGCCGTACGGCGCGCGATTGAAGACATATCGAGCGTATTTTAAAAACTGCGCAACAAAGCGGACGCGGCGGGCAATAAAAGCAAAAACGCATTGTAATTTGATTTTATTGACTATGGAACGCTTATATTTACAATTTGACTTATTTTGCCTGTAAGGGGCAGGCCGTGTCTATAAGCGTCGTTATGCTCGGGCAGGATATAATAGCTGTGTTCCCCTGAATCAGCGGTAGAATCAGTTATACTGAGCGTTTTGCCGCTTTCGCCCATAACCCATCCAATAAGAGTATGAGTGCTTTGTTCTACTCGATATAGCTTGTATTTAACGTAAGACGCTTGTGAATTAAAGCTTATAACTGGCTGGCGCAGCTCGTTGAGATAGCAGGAAAGCTCTTCGGGCGGAGCTGGTTCGGTCCAGTATTGAGAAGTTTGAGACGGAGCATATTTTATATTGAAATAATCGGTCATCCTGTATATTTCAGGCGTATCCTTTGTTGCGCAGGTTATCACTCCGTCATTTTTCAGGGTCAGCGTATCTATTTCCAGGCTTACCACAGTTTCTGGCGGGATAAATTCAGGAGCTTGCTGGCTGCTGTATAAATAATTGAACAGTTTGCCGGCAATTTTGGCCGGATATGTGCCGCCTGTTATACCATTTTTTAAATAATGTTCCGGCGTAGTTTTATCATAACCCAGCCATACTACTATTGTATAATCGCTGTTATAAGCTGCTGTCCAAGAGTCGGAATAGCCGTCTGCTCCAGTATAGCCGACAGTTCCGGTTTTTACGCTTACAGGGATGGAAAGATTCAGATTTATTGCCGTGCTGCCGTATTCAGCTGCGTCCTCCAGAATATCGCTCAGCATAAAGGCAGTTTCCCGGCTTATGGCCTGATGCGCGTTTTTGGGCGGTTCATATATTTCCTTGCCGTTATCATCGCATATTCTTATTATGCAGCTGGTATCCAGCTGCATGCCGTTGTTGCCCAGCGCCTGGTATGCTCCTGCAAGCTCAAGAGGAGAAATTCCGTAAGTAAATCCTCCCAGCGCCAGCGCGAGATTTTTATCCTGCTTGTCAAAACTGATACCCAGATTCTCGGCATATTTTTTTGCGTTTTCTATTCCTACCATATCCAACGTTTCTACCGCTGGTACATTTAAGGATTTTATAAGTGCTTCTCTAACGGTTATGCTGCCGTAATACTTATCATTGAAATTGCGCGGAGAATAGCCGTCAAAGCTTTTGCGCTCGTCTATTAGCACAGATGCCGGGCTTAGCAGTCCGTTTTCAAATGCTGGAGCATATACCATAATTGGCTTTATGGTAGAGCCGGGCGAACGTTTCATCATATATGCCCGGTTTAAGCAAAATCGCGTATTATAGCTTCGGCCCCCCATAACTGCCGCTATTCCTCCGGTTTTGTTATCAATAATAACAGCGGCGCTCTGGGGCTGTGTATCACCGTCTCCTTCAGGAAAATTTGTGCTGTCTGCATATACTTCTTCTAAATAGCCCTGAAGAGAGGAATCCAGATTGGAATATATAGAATAACCGCTGCAAAGCAGCTCCTCTATTTCCATATTCAGCGCCTGCGCGCTTTCCTCCAGCAGCATGTCAATATAATATCCATAGGAAATTTCATACGCAGGATTTTCGTGCAGCTTTAATTCCTCCTGACGTGCTGTATCCCGTTCTTCCTCGGATATATATCCATATTCGCACATAAGTCCCAGGATTAAATTTCTCCTCCCTACTGCATTTTCAGGCTGAATATGAGGAGCGTATTTAGAGGGGGATTTTATTACTCCGGCAAGCAGGGCGGCTTCAGCTAACGTAAGCTCGGATGCGCCTTTATTAAAATAAGTTTGAGCTGCGGACTCTATGCCGTAGGCTCTATTGCCGAAATATATATAATTAAGATACATTTCTAATATTTCGTCTTTTTCATATTTTTGTTCAAGCTGATAAGCCAATACCGCCTCCTGTAGTTTTCGCGGCAGAGTCTTGGCGTTGGTTAGATGACTGTTTTTTACGAGCTGTTGAGTTATAGTGCTGGCGCCTTCTTTAAAATATCCAGCTTTTAAATCAGCCAGAAGCGCTCCGAAAATTCTTTTTATATCCACTCCCTGGTGGCTGTAGAAACGAGCGTCCTCGGCGGAAATAAACGCATATTTTACATAGTCAGGCAAGGTCTCTATTTCTATTTTAGTACGATTTTCACCTGCGTTAAGTAAAGAAATCAATTTGCCATTTTTATCGTAAATACGTAGGCTTTCCTGCACGTCGGTTATTTTTTCAGGCGTTAAATCAGACCATGTATTTACGCCCAGAATATAATATGCCGAAGTAAAGAGCACGGCAATAACGCATAAGCATATGCCCAGCTTTATTAACGACCTTTTAAGAGATTTTGGCTTTTTAGCTTTTTTATGCTTCAAGGTTAATCAGTCCTTACAATTATATTCCATATTATTTTTCCCTGCGAAATAGGGAATATGCAAAGCTGAAAAATATTTTTAAATTTCATGCGCTGATTATAGTTGCTATTTAGTCAAAAATATGTTACAATTTATTCATATTTTAAATTAAGGAGAATACTATATGAAAAAATTTGCACGAATAACCTCTTTTATTTGCTGCCTGCTGTCGTTAATCCTGATTTGCTGTGCGTGCGCTTCGGATAATGATGATAATGGCGAAGATAAAGAGACGTCACGCAACCATAATGAAGCGTCTATTACGGCTTCTGCCGCCGACAACAGCACCAGTACTGCTGAAACAACAACGCCGCCCAGCTCGGAAACCGCTTCTTCGAGCGCCGGCACATTTTCCTCCGTTTATGCTCAAAGCGACTTTGAAATAACTATGGAACCTGGCTTTACAGAGGCGGAATTCGCTACTGCAACATATTTTTATATGTCAAATAATGCGGTTTTAATGATTATAAAAGAAGAATTTACTACCTTGGAGCAGCTTACTGATTTAAGCGCTGATTCTACTGTGCTGGAATACGGCGAAGCAGTTCGAGCTAATACAGCAGTAGAGACTAGTGAAATTTAGGTATCCGAAAAGGGAGTGACATATTTTACTTATGAAAACAGCGCTTTAGGACAGGACTTTTTCTATACCGCCGCGCTATGCAAGGGAAGCGATGCATTCTGGCTGTGTACCTTTTATTGTCCTTTGTCTGAAAAGGCTAATATGGAAGAGAAATTTTTGAATTGGTCGGCTACCATAAAAGTGAGCTGATCTCAGTTTAAAAGCATACTTGCGAAAATCGCCGCAATGCTTTATAATAAAATATAATTGATGCCGGATAATAGTTTACAATAAAAATAAGCGTTTTCCGGCATCTTTTTAATTTATTTATAAAATGCGGAGTGCCCGTTTATGGCGCAAAGGGAAAAAAGCAATATAAAAGGATTTATTATACAAACCGCCGTTATGCTAGGCGCCTTTTTGGGATGTACCTTATTATGTTTTCTGCTGGATTATCTTCATATAAATAATTTGAATTATCTAATTATATATATTTTAGGGATATTGCTTACGTCGGTACTAACCCGTGAGTACTTCTATTCTCTTGCATTATCGGTTTTTAGTGTATTAGGCTATAACTATTTTTTACAGAACCCAGATATACGCTTCATTTCAGCGATAAATCATATCTCGCTACTTTTCTGCTGATGCTTATTGTGGGTATAGTTATAGGAGGAATAACATATCAGCTTAAGAAGAAAATGGCGCAGATAAATACTTTGAATATGGAAAAGGCACGTTTAAGAAGCGAGGCGGAAAAGGAACAGCTTAAGGCTACCCTGCTTAGAAGTATATCTCATGATTTGCGTACGCCGCTGACCACAATGAAAAATGGGGCGGAGCTTTTGCTTAAAGACCAATCGTTGTCCCAGCAGGACAGCAAAGAGATACTTCAAAGTATAGCTTCTAAAGCGGATTGGACGATAAGGCTTGTTGAAAACCTGCTTTCTCTTTCGCGCATAGATAATAGGAAGCTTACGGTGAAGAAAGTTCCTGAAGCGCTGGAGGAAATTATACCTCAAGCGGTCAGGACGGTACAGGGTGCATTGGGAGGCAGGTCTATTTTATATGATATGCCTTCTGAGATGCTGCTAGTGCCCATGGATGCAACCCTTATGATTCAGGCTATAAGCAATATTCTCAATAATGCTGTAAAGCATACTGCAAATGATGGAGAAATATGCATTAAAGCATGGAATTCCGGAAAAAATATAATTCTGCGTATTTCTAATAACGGGGAAAAAATACGTCAGGAGGATTTGCCTCATTTATTTGAAACATATTTCCGCGGCGACAATTCAGATGGAAATGGAATGGGACTGGGGCTTTCTATTTGCGAGCTTATAATTACGGCTCACGGCGGCAGTATAAGCGCCAGAAATACTGATAATGGGGTGCTGTTTGAAATAATATTGCCTATGGAGGATAACAATGGCTGAAATTTTAATTATAGAGGATGATACGGCAATACAGAATTTATTAAAGCTCGCTTTAAAAAAAGAGGGCTACGATGTAAAACACGCTGATTACGCCCAGGAAGGCATTATTCAGGCTCGGATGAGCGCGGTTGATTGATTATTCTGGATTTAGGGCTTCCTGATATGGACGGAATAAACGTTATTTTGAAAGTCAGGGAAATAAACGACGCCTTGCCTATAATAGTAGTCAGCGCGCGCGGAGACGAATCAGAAAAGATAATGTGTCTGGACGCCGGTGCTAACGATTATGTCCAAAAGCCTTTTTCTACTGCTGAACTGCTTGCAAGAGTGAGAGCCGCGCTTCGCATTAACGCGCATGTCGCAGAATCTCCGGAATTTATTAACGGGGGATTGAGAATAGATTTTAACGCGCATAGCGTATATCTAAACGGCCAGGAAGTTCATGTTACTAACTATGAATATAAGATTCTTTGCGTGCTGGCCAAAAACCTGGGAAAAACATTGACTCATAATTACATAATATCTAAAGTATGGGGACCGGGAGGAAACGATATAAACGGCCTCCGCGTGTTTATGGCGGGCATAAGGCGTAAAATTGAAAAGAATGCTTATTCGCAGGATTTTATTTGTACTGATGTGGGAGTAGGCTATAGAATGAATAAAATAGAATGAGCTGATTAATATATAACAGCGCTCGGAATGTTAAAAACTTCCGGGTGCTTTTTTATTTTTAATTCTTTCTTAATGCTGTGCTTATAAATCCAAATGTTTTCTTAATGAGGTTCTATATAGAATGGAGTTGAAAAAGGAGAGAGTTATGCAAGAACATATATTCATGGGAGCGGCTACCGCTTTAATAACACCATTTGACGTTGAAGGTCAGGTAAATTACTGCAAATTAGACGAGCTGATTCAATTTCAGCTTGATAATGGCTGTAATGCGCTGTTAATATGCGGCGTTACCGGTGAAAATCCTACGCTAACTATGGAAGAAAGAATGAGCGTAATTGCGTTTGCCGCTAAAGCCATTAACGGCCGGGTTCCGCTGATTGCTGGTACTGGCGGCAATAATACTGCTCAAACTGCGGAAGAGTGTAAATTATTAGAAGAAGCGGGCGCGGATGCTTTGCAGCTAACTACGCCGTACTTTAATATGTGTACTCAAAAGGGATTATATATGCATTTTTCGGCCTGCGCTCAGGCAACGGGACTGCCTTTTATCATATATAACGCTCCGTTTCGGACCGGAATGAGCATATATCCTGAAACATACGGAAAGCTGCTGAAGCTCAAAAATATCCGTGCAGTAAACGAAGGGTCGGGCAGCATAGAGCATTGCATTAAATTGAAAAGCTTATACGGCGATAAGCTGGACGTTTACTGCGGATGCGATTCTATCATAGCGCCTGTTTTAGAGGCCGGCGCGTGCGGCTGTATTTCTGTGCTGGCTAATATTTTCCCGCAATCGGTTCAGGACCTTTGCGGCAGATATTTTGCCGGAGACGCAGAAAAATGTATGAAGCTGCAAATTCAGCTATCGGCTTTTATTGAAGCATTGTTCAGCGAGGTAAGCCCAATTCCCGTTAAAACCGCAATGAATATTAAGGGCATGAACGTTGGAGATTTGCGGCTGCCACTATGCGCCGCTGAAAAGGCGACTGCTGAAAAGCTAAAAAAAGAGCTTAGCGCTTTAAACATCGCGGGGGTATATGTATGAATAAGAATATGGGAAATATTGTGTGTAAATTTGGCGGAACGTCTATGGCTGACGAAAAAAGCGTGGAGCAGGTTGCTAAAATAGTAAAGGCCAATCCTGCAAGACGATATATAGTTGTATCTGCTCCCGGAAAAACAAAGGACTGCCAAAAGGTGACCGATGTCTTAATTGAATGCTATGGCGAAATTCAACGCACGGGAACCTGTAATGAAACCTTTCCGGAAATAATACGCCGGTATAGGCTGCTGAATTGCGGCATTAGCTCAGAAAGATTTAATAATTTGATGTCAGATATAAAGCTGCAGATGGAAAAAAGTAGGAATTATGATTTTTGCATTTCCCGAGGGGAATATTTATCCGCTTATTTTTTTGCTGAAAAAATAGGTTATCCGTTTATAGATGCGGCAGAATTGGTCTGCTTTAACCGTTTTGGAGGTTTTGATGCCATGCGCACGGATAAATGCTGCCGGCAGCGTCTTAAAGAGGTGAAGCGGGCCGTTATTCCCGGTTTTTACGGACAGGACGAAACGGGAGCGATAGTAGCTTTTTCTCGCGGAGGCTCGGATATTTCAGGAAGTATTATAGCGCAGGCGGTCAATGCAGATTTATATGAGAACTGGACGGACGTGGACGGTATTCTCAGCGCCGACCCTAGAATAGTGCCTCAGGCGCGCGTAATAGAAAAAATGACTTACAGCGAATTGCGGGAATTAGCTTATCTTGGAGCTTCGGTTATGCATTCTGATGCGTTGCAGCCTCTTATAAAGGCTAAAATTCCTTTAAATGTACGCAATACGTTTCATCCGGAAAAAGCGGGCACTTTAATCTGTTCTTTGGTTAAGGACAGTAATAAACAGGCGGTAACCGGCATAGCCGGGAAAAAGGATGTACGCATACTTTTTATTCATAAGCTTGGCTTGAATGCTCAAAAAAGCGTAGTGAGAAAAGTACTGTCCATACTCGAATATCACGATGTAATATTTGAGCATATGCCCTCCAGTCTGGACGCTGTTAACTTTCTTATACCTTATTCTAGTATGTCTTCTGAGCTTGCCGAAAAGATAATAGAGGAAATAAAAGCTGAAATTCATCCGGACAATATAAAAGTTTTAGATAATTTTGCTATTGTTTCTATAGTAGGCAGAAATATGTATCAGAGAATGGGCGTGGCGGCAAAAATGTTAACAGCATTATCTGAAAACAGGATAAATATACGCCTTCTGATTCAAGGCTGCCGTGAGATTAATATAATTGCCGGTGTGGATGAAAGCAGGTACGAAGATTCAATAAAAGCGCTTTATCAGGCCTTTTTAGGGGATTCTTCCGGCTCTTAATGATTTTTTAATGCCGTTTGGAAATATCTCAATATTTTTTTAATGCAAGTCCTATTATAATTGACGCAGTAAAAAGGTTCAGGAGGCGGTGAATAATGAAAAATGCAAAAAGCCAATGCGAACAGGCTGAAAAAAACGCCAATTCCTTAACGGAGGAAGAGAGCCGCAGTCCTGTCGCAGAACTTTTTATGAAGGCAAGCCGCGAAATTAAGGCGGGTGAATATGATAAGGCGCGCGTAACGCTGCGCGAGGCGTCCGGATTGGATATGGAAAATCCCGAAGCGTATAATTTGCTGGGTATTTCCTATGAGCTAGAAGGCGATATACTCAAAGCAGCTAAATTTTACAGGATATCCTATTATATGGACCAGACTTTTTCGGCTCCTTCGGAGAATCTTAACCGGGTAAGCCGGTTTTGGTATCAAAGCAATAGAGAGCTGTGCTGGGGACTGGAAAGAATAAAAGGAGCTATATAATTAAGCTATGGAAAGGATTTATTGCGGCACGCCGCCTTAAGATTTTAGCAGGACGTAAGCCGTTGATTTGCCGTTTTTTATATTACGGCGAAGTTTAAATAAAAATTATGAGGCGGAGGTGGTGATATGACGGCTGTATTGTCCATTATTGGCGGAGTTGTCGGAGTTGGATTGCTTGCTTATTTATTCTATATGCTGTTTGAAAGCGACAAGCTGTAAAAGACGATTTTAGTTTAAGCTAAAAATATTATTGTAAGGAGTTCTATAGTATGAGAGAGTCTGTTCTTTTTGCCATACTGCAGGACGTCGGCTTTTGTATCCTTTTTGTAGGAATCGCCATTTTGTTTGGCAGAGCGTTTTATAAGATATACAAAGGCAAGCCGATATTCGGGAAAAAACCGACGGGTGCGGTAGAAGGAGTACTTTATAAAACATTTGGAGTTGACCCACAGGAGGAAATGACTCCAAAAAAATATGCAATAAGCGTATTGCTGTTCAGCGGCGTAGGCCTGGTGCTGGGATTTATTATTCTAATACTGCAGCAGATACTTTGGCTTAATCCCGAAGGAGTAGAGGGGATGAGCTGGCACTTGGCTTTCAATACGGTTTCCAGCTTCGTTACCAATACGAACTGGCAGGCATATTCAGGAGAAACCCAAGCCAGTTATCTTTCTCAGATGCTTGTCATGAATGTGCAGAACTTTGTTTCAGGCGCTACGGGAATTGCGGTTTTATTTGCTTTAATCCGCGGCTTTACCCGCAGAGAAAAGAAAACCATAGGCAATTTCTGGGTAGATTTAACCCGGATTACGCTGTTTATGATACCTGTATGCCTGGGTGGAACTATTCTGCTTGTTTCTCAGGGAGTGCCTCAGACTTTTAATGGAGCCATTCAGTATCTTACGCTGGAGGGTGTTTCTTCAAAGCTGTATCTAGGACCGGCGGCAAGCCAGATTATTATCAAGCAGCTGTTTACTAACGGCGGCGGTTTCTATGGATGCAATTCGGCCGTTCCGTTTGAAAATCCAACTGCGTTTTCCAATCTTATTGAAACGCTGTCTCTGCTTGTTATTCCCGGAGGTCTGTGCTTTACCTTTGGCAAAGCTATAATTGATAATCATAAGGCTAAAAAACTGGCTGGCGAAGTGGGGAAAGTAGGCAGAAACGGCGTAGCCAGGGAAAAGAATCAAGGCATTGTGTTGTTTATAGCGGTTTCTATAATATTTGTACTATGCCTTGGAGTTTGCACGGCGTTTGAGTATGCCTTTAACGAGGTGCCTGACGGCGTAGCTGCAATTGGCAATATGGAGGGCAAGGAAGTCCGTTTCGGCGTTGGTGGCTCGTCGTTATGGGCGGTTGCTACTACAAGCGTTTCCAACGGTTCGGTAAACTCTATGCATGACAGCTTTACTTCCATAGGAGGCATGATACCGATGTTCCTTATGATGCTGGGCGAGATAGTCTATGGAGGCGTGGGCTGCGGTTTATACGGATTAATTGCCTTTGCGCTTCTGACTGTGTTTATTGCCGGGCTTATGGTGGGCAGAACGCCTGAATATATCGGCAAGAAAATCGGAAGCTACGATATGAAGATGGTTTGCCTGATTATCCTTGCGCCGGTATTATGCTGTCTTATCGGCACAGCGGCTACGGTTATGATGCCCGACGCGGCGAATTGGACGACTAACGGCGGCGCGCATGGCTTCTCGGAAATTCTTTACGGCTTTGCATCCATGGCCAATAATAATGGTTCGGCTTTTGCCGGTTTTAGCGCCAATACTCCATGGACAAACGTTTCGGGCGGCATTGTAATGCTTCTGGTGAGGTTCGTACCTATGATAGCGACGGTATTCCTTGCTGGCAGCCTGGCTAATAAGAAGCATATCCCTCAGTCGGACGGCACGCTTCGTACTGCTAACGGACTATTTATAGGGCTTTTGATTGCAGTCATTATTATTATCGGCGCTCTTAGCTTTTTCCCCGCACTTTCACTCGGACCTATCGCCGAGTATGTGGCGTAAAAGGAGGCAATTATTATGAAAGAGACAAAACAGAGAATTGCCGGAGAGAAACTTAACAACGGCAAATTGGGAATTAATAAAGCGATGATGCTGGATGCGACATTACAGTCGCTTGTAAAGCTTAATCCTAAAGTTCAGGTTAAAAATCCGGTTATGTTTATCGTCTATATAGGCGCTATTATAACCACTATACTTTGGCTGCTGTCCTTTTGGTGGAATGTAGGGGGAGGCACATGGTATATATTCGCAATATCCATTATACTTTGGCTGACATCATTATTCGGCAATTTTGCCGAAGCTATTGCCGAAGGAAGGGGCAGGGCGCAGGCTGAAAGTCTTAAAAAAGCGCGCAGAGACGTTATTGCACGCAAATTGAAAACCGCAGATTATGAATCCGAGTATACGGAGGTCAAAAGTATAGAGCTAAAGCCCGGCGATATAGTGCTTGTAAAAGCAGGCGAACAGATTCCTATGGATGGCGAAGTTGTAGTAGGCGTAGCGAGCGTTGACGAGAGCGCAATAACCGGTGAATCAGCGCCTGTTATACGAGAATCAGGCGGCGATAGAAGCGCTGTGACCGGCGGTACTACTGTTACCAGCGACTGGCTTATTATCCGGGTAACTGTTGAAGCGGGTAAGTCCTTTCTGGATAAAATGATTGCGATGGTCGAAGGCGCCAGCAGAAAAAAGACCCCTAATGAAATAGCTTTGCAGATTCTGCTAATTACCCTTACTATTATATTTTTAGTAGTATCTGCCTGCCTGCTTCCGTATTCGCAGTTTGCCATTATTATTAACCCAGGAACCAACGCAGAGCCCGTAAGCATCACGAATATAATTGCTTTACTGGTGTGCCTGGCTCCTACTACCATCGGCGCGCTGCTTTCTTCCATAGGCATTGCAGGTATGGCTCGGCTTAATAAGGCAAATGTGCTGGCGATGAGCGGAAGAGCTATTGAGGCGGCCGGCGATGTTGACGTGCTGCTTCTGGATAAAACAGGAACTATAACCCTTGGCAATCGTCAGGCGAGCGAATTTATTCCCTTAAACGGAATCAGCGAAAGAGATTTAGCTGAAGCGGCGCAGCTTTCAAGCATTGCAGACGAAACGGCCGAGGGGAGAAGCATAGTTGTGCTGGCTAAAAATAGATTTGGACTGCGCAGCAGGGAGCTTGCCAATCTGAACGCGCAATTTATAGAGTTTTCCGCAAAAACCCGCATGAGCGGAGTAGATATTGGACAGGAGCATATCCGCAAGGGGAGTGCTGACGCCATAGAGGAATATGTAAGGCTTCAGGGAGGAACATATTCTGAAGAATGCAGAGCCGCGGTTGAAAGAGTAGCCGCTGCCGGTGGAACTCCTCTTGTAGTAGCCAGAAACGATAAGATTTTAGGCGTTATATATCTTAAGGATATAGTAAAGGACGGCGTAAAGGAAAAGTTTAACGACCTGCGTAAGATTGGTATAAAGACCATAATGATTACCGGAGACAACCCGATTACGGCGGCAGCTATTGCCGCTGAAGCAGGCGTGGATGACTTTGTGGCTGAGGCTACGCCCGAAACAAAGCTGGCGTTAATTAAAAAAATGCAGCAGGAGGGGCATCTTGTCGCTATGACGGGCGACGGCACAAACGACGCTCCCGCACTTGCTCAGGCGGACGTGGCGGTAGCCATGAATTCAGGCACTCAGGCAGCTAAGGAAGCGGGAAATATGGTAGACCTTGATTCCTCGCCCACAAAGCTTATCGAGGTAGTGCGCATAGGTAAACAGTTGCTTATGACGCGCGGCGCATTAACTACCTTCTCTATTGCCAATGACGTTGCGAAATATTTTGCGATTATTCCAGCGTTGTTTGCAGGGATATATCCCAATCTTGACGTTTTGAACTTCATGCATTTAGGCAACGCTATGACAGCGATGCTGTCCGCCATAATTTATAACGCGCTTATAATAGTAGCGTTGATACCGCTGTCTCTTCGCGGTGTTAAATATAAGGAGCAGCCCGCCGGTAAAATGCTAAAAAATAATCTGCTCATTTATGGTGTGGGCGGTATAATAGCGCCGTTTATATTCATTAAATTGTTTGATATGATTTTGTGCGCATGCTTCGGGCTGCCCATTTGGTAAAGGAGAGTATTACCATGAATAAAGATAAAATTGAAGAAACCGTCAAAAACGAAGCTGAAGTGGAAAATAAAATGGAAGCTGCTCCAAACGGTACTGCCGCAAAAAAGAAACGTTTCCGGACTCTTCGCGCAGCCATTATAGCCACGCTTATGTTTACATTGATCTGCGGCATTATTTATCCGGTTACAGCCGTAATGCTTTCAGAAACCTTATTTCCTTATGAAGCCAGCGGTTCGGTAATTACAGTAACTTTGGCTGATGGCTCTAAACGGGTATATGGCTCAGAATTAATGGGGCAGCAATTTGATCAACCGTATTATCTGCTTGGCAGAGTAAATAACGGAGCTCCAACCAACCTTTCTCCCGAAGGCCCAGAACATACTGCAAATATGAACGTGCGTCTGGAATATCTGCGCAAGCTTGGCTATGTTAAAGAAGGAATGCCTCAAAACCTGCTTACGTCTTCAGGCAGCGGCACAGATCCGCATATAACTCCCGATGACGCCGAATGGCAGGGGGAATATCTGGCTAAAAACCGCTTTAATTATGGCTGGAGGCTGGTAACAGACCAGGAAGGCAATATTGTAAGCTATATACGTCTTGAAGAATATCAAATTGCTGATGGTGAAGAAGTTCCCGCCGATGCAATTGCTGGTTCTATTATTACGGTAGACGTATTGGACGAGCCATTGGAAGAAAACGACGAGGTAACTGTGTATTGCGGCGAACCGGTAAAACATAATTTGTATTTTAAACCCGCAGCCGTTGACGAAGGTTTAACCGTCCTGAACGATTATGACGCGCATCAGTATGAAGGCTATGTTCGTAGCATAATAGAAAAGTATACTGAAGGAAGGTGGCTTTGGATATTTGGGGACCCCACGGTTAATGTGCTGCTTGTAAATTTAGCGTTGGATGGGTTGCTTTAAAATGGAACGTGGTAAATTAAAAATATTTTTTGGTTATTCAGCTGGCGTAGGGAAGACCTACGCCATGCTGAAGGCTGCGCAGGAGGCCAGGGCGGATGGAGAAGACGTCATTATCGGTTATCTGGAACCGCATGACCGGCCGGATACTTTAAAAATGGCTGAGGGGCTTCCTGTATTGCCGCTTAAAAATATAGATTATAAAGGCATCACATTAAAAGAATTTGATGTTGACGCTGCTTTAGAGCGCCGGCCTCAAATTATTTTAGTTGATGAACTAGCTCATACAAACGCTATAGGCAGCAAAAATCAAAAACGCTACCTGGACGTTGAGGAATTAATAAATAACGGCATAAACGTATGGACTACTGTAAACGTTCAGCATATAGAGGGACTTCACGACCTTATTGACTCGGCTACGTCTGTGGATGTAAACGAGCGTATTCCTGATGAAATTTTCGATTACGCTGATGAAGTCGTGCTTGTGGATATAGAACCTGAAGCGCTTATTCAGCGAATGCGCGAGGGTAAAATTTATAATAAGACTCATGCCGCTATGGCGCTGGAGAATTTTTTCAGGACAGATAATCTTTCGTCCCTGCGCGAACTTTTTATGCGGCGCAATGCGGACAGAATTGAGAAGCAGAGTCATAATGGAGAATTGAAAATTAAGGTTCTGGTCTTGATAAGTCCGTCGCCGTCCTCTGAAAAAAATATAAGAATTGCCGCTAGAACGGCTGATGCATATCATTGCCGCTTTTCTGCTATGTATGTCGAGCGAAACGGCGATTTAAGCGATGAGGCTGCTGCTGTTCTAAAAAAGCATATGCGGCTGGTCAAGGATTTGGGCGGCGATATGGTGGTAAAATACGGTGAAAATATCGTTGAAACTGTTGCAGACTATGTCCGCGCGGCAGGCGTTACTGACCTGGTAATAGGCAAGACATGGCAGTCTGTAGGCAAGAAGGTTGGGCTGGAGGATAAATTCATAGCGGTTCTGCCTCAACTGCAGATATTAATCGTTCCTGACAGCGAACACATATCTTATCATGAAAATTTTATGCAGCGGCTTATGGGCAGGCTGTTTATGCCTCGCCGCGTTATGGAAAGATATAAAACAGCCAATAAAACGCTGGATATTCACAATCTAATTGAGCGGGAAATTTTTTATTCTGACAATAATGAAAAAGTGGTCGCCGATATTCTTTCCCGTTCTTTTATGCGAAGCTGCGCGGTATTCGGCAGGACCGAAGTTGTAACCTCGTGGGAGAATGAGGATATAAGCTTTTGGAGCCTTGTGCATGAACAGGCGGTTGCTGAATGGGTTAAGAAAAATCAAAAGCCAGCAGGCAAGGGAACGGATACGCTTAGAGAAGCGCAAGCTATATATTTGCCCGTTATTACCAAAGGGAGCGTAACCGTAGTTTCTTTTTCCTGCAAAAACTCAAAGCTTACCGTTACTGACCGTTTGATTTTTGGGCAGATTGAATCGCTGCTTAGATTAATCTTATAATATTATAAAGTTTAAAATTTGTTTGGCAGCATAAATAATCTGATTATAAAACCGGCCTTTATTGCTAATATGGTAATGGGGCTGGTTTTAACTATATTGCTGCAAGTTTTATAGGATAGACAATAACAAAGTACAATGCGTTTTTGCATAAATGCCCGCTGCGTCCGCTTTGCTGCGAGGTCCTAAAAATACGCCCGGCATGTCTTTAATCGCGTGCCGTGCGGCCGTCAACGGGCTCTTAAGCAAAAATCTCCGACCGCAGAGGAGGATAATTATCGTTTTTGCAAGGAGGCGGGATACAGAAATACCGGGGTACTTCAAGGACGACAACGCGGTAAAACCGAATAATACACACTCTCGTCGGCGCATTGTACTCTGATTGCATTGTCTAGGGAAATGGTTCGCATAATATGAGATGCCGCACTTAAAAAGGTCAGCTTGCGTTTTTATATAGGCTTTTTTATCTTTCGTATTCAAGGCAAACGAAGAAAGCGTATCGAAGGTATGCCCATTGATTATAACGCAGAAAATAAAAAACTATTCCATTCTGGGGCGCTCAGTTCCTTATAAAACGAGAATATGTTGTGTAATAGCTTATTTGCTGCTTTTAGCAAAAAATAAACCAGAGTAAATAAAGCTTTACTCTGGCATGGCAGGGGAGACGCGATTCGAACACGCAACCAGCGGTTTTGGAGACCGCTGCTCTACCATTGAGCCACTCCCCTTTATAAATCTGCATATCAAACATCAGATATTATATTTTATATTGCTGTATTTGTCAATTAGATGTTTGCTCTTTAGCTTATATTGTGTTAAAATATAAAAAAAACTAGGAGGCATATTAAGGCTTATGGGTTATAAAATAGGTTTTATAGGCGGCGGCAATATGGCTACTGCGCTTATACAGGGTATTTTAGCGTCTGGAATATCCAAACCTGAGGATATATGCGTTAGCGATAAATTTCAGCAGAAATTGGACGCATTCGCGGCTTTAGGCATTAATACAACTCAAGATAATATGCGGTGCGTAGCTGAATCAGACTATGTTTTCCTGGCGGTTAAGCCCAAGCATTTGGAGGAAGCGCTGGAAGAATTGGAGCTGGAAGATATAGATTCGATTTTTATAAGTATAGTCGCCGGCTGGACTACAAGAGGCTTGGAGCGTTTCCTGCCCGAAACGGCTAAAATAGTAAGAGTAATGCCGAATACTCCCGCGCTTATAGGAATGGGAATGCTTGCCATATCCGACGACTATAATATCAGCGAGGACGAATTAAAAAGCGTGCGGGAAATATTAGATACTGCCGGCAAAACATTAGTAATAGAACATGAGCTTATGGATGCTGTTACAGCTGTTTCCGGCAGCGGTCCGGCATATGTATATATGTTTATAGACGCTATGGCAGATGCCGGAGTGCGCCTGGGACTTACTAAAGAAGCGGCGCTTCAATTAGCAGTACAAACAGTTATAGGTTCGGCTAAAATGATAGAGCAAACTAAGCAGGCTCCGTCTGTTTTAAAAGATAAGGTGTGTTCGCCGGCTGGTACCACAATTGAAGCTGTATACAGTTTACAGGAAAATAATTTTAGCTATGCAGTAATGCGTGCTATAGAAAAATGCGCGGCTAAATCAAAGGAAATTTCAGAAACATATAATGTTGCTACAAACAGCGGATTTCCTGAAATAGAAGAATAATTGCTAAAAGACTGAAGATATGCAAAAATAATCTCAACACTTCGTAAAACACAAGTTTTACGAAGTGTTGAACATCCTCTATCTCAATTTATTCTTATATTTTTACCCTTGTTTTGCTATGGCGGTTATTATATGCACTATATGCAGTACTTCGCCTACTGACGAAAATTTGTTTTTAAGGAAAATTCAATGCCTGAAGCTAATTATTATAAACAATTTAATCGTGAAAATAATTTAAAGCTAACCGCGATGCTGGACGAGCTGCCAGATTTTTGCCGGGATTATTTTCGTAGTATTTCATCCCGTACAAGCGCTCTTACACGTCTTAATTATGCTTATGATTTAAGAAATTTCTTTGAATATCTGTCTAAGCATAAATTTTACTGTGAAATAAAAAATATAACTGCTCCAATGATGGATGGAATTACCACTTCGGATATTGAAAAATTTCTGGAGTATGTTTCATCCTATGACCGTACAATTAATTATGAAAATAAGAAGATAACCCTTGAGGCTGAAAACGCCGATTGTGGAAAAGCACGTAAATTAAGCTCTATAAGGGCGTTATTTAAATATCTGTTTAAGGAAGAAATAATAAAAGCCAATGTGGCTGCGTTAGTAGATTCCCCTAAAATACACGATAAGGCCATTATTCGGCTGGAAGCAGATGAAGTCGCCAATCTTTTAGACGAGGTTGAAAATGGGAAACGACTTACAGACGGACAAAAGCGTTTTCATGAAGCTACTTATAAACGCGACTTAGCTCTTATAACGCTTATGCTGGGAACAGGCATAAGAATAAGTGAATGCGTAGGCTTAAATATAAATGATATAGATTTTGAAACTAATTCCTTTAAAGTTACCCGCAAGGGCGGAAATGAGGTAGTGCTTTTTATCAACGATGAAATCGCTCGCACGCTTGAAGCATATTTGGAGCAAAGATTGGAGATTCAGGCTGAGGAAGGCGACCAGGACGCACTCTTTCTATCGCTGCAAAAAAAGCGAATAACGCCTCGTGCTGTGCAGAATCTTGTAAAAAAATACAGCAGGATTATAGCTCCGTTAAAGAAAATAAGTCCGCATAAGCTGCGTTCAACTTATGGTACTGCATTATACCATGAAACTTCTGATATATACCTTGTGGCGGATGTGTTGGGCCATAGAGATGTCAATACAACTAAAAAGCATTATGCCGCCATGAGCGAGGATAGACGCCGTGAAGCGGCCGATAAGGTCAAGCTGCGTCGAGATGAGTAGTATTTTTTTGCGCTATTAGTAAATAATATAATTATATTGTAAGTTTCGCATGCAAACAGAACAAATGTTTGCTTTTTCTTTATTTATATGTTATATTATAAAAAAGACGAAAGGAGGGAAATTAATTGTCCAAGGCTTCAGAGCGAAAGCAGAAGGAAATATATGAATTTATAAAAAGTGAAATCCTGCATAAAGGATACGCTCCTACTATAAGAGAAATAGGAAAAGCAGTTTCTCTGCACTCCCCTTCTTCAGTACATGCTCATTTGAATGCCCTTGAAAGCCGTGGATATATAACAAGAGATTCCTCCAAATCCAGAGCTATAGTTATTAAAGACGAATCCTCTACTGTTGCAAAGGCAGTAAACGTACCGGTCATAGGCAGAATTGCAGCCGGTCAGCCTATTCTGGCAATAGAAAATATTGAAGGATATATTCCTCTTCCCTACGCTATATTTAAAGATAATGTATTCGCTCTTATTGTACGCGGTGAAAGCATGATTAACGCTGGTATAATGGATGGCGATTATGTAATAATAAAACCGCAGCAAACCGCCGAAAACGGCGAAATTGTAGCTGCGGTTATGGATGATTCAGTAACTTTAAAGCGTTTTTATAAGGAGAAAAACTATTTCCGGCTACAGCCAGAAAATGATTCCATGGAACCTATTATAACTGATGAAGTATCTATAATAGGTATTATGAAAGGGCTGTTCAGGGTATATTAAGCTTTTTTACTCTTCTTCCTCCTCTTGGCTTTCTTCCTCCTGAGATTGCATAAATTCATCATATAATTCATCAAGCAGAATTTCATTATCTACAGTATTGAAAATAACTTCGCCGTTATCTTCAATAAATTCCATGATATATAATTCCTGTTCTTCATCATCATAATGTTCTTTTTCCACAAGATAAACATATACGTGGTCGTCATATTCAATGCTGTCCAAAAGCACATAATCTATTTCATTTCCGTTATCATCCAAAAGCGTAACGATGAAATCATCCAATTGATTATTTTTCATAATATAGCCTCCTGATTAATACTGTCCAAGTAATTTTGAAGTATAATGACCGCCGCCATTTTATCTATTACATTTTTTCGTTTTTTCCGGGACATATCTCCTTCAATAAGCACTTTTTCTGCGCTAACCGAGGAAAAACGCTCGTCCCATAGTATAACCTCCAAGCCGCGCTCTCTAAGCCGAGCTAAAAGCAATTCGTTCTTATCCTCTTGAACATGATGTTCGCCGTTTAAATGCACAGGACGCCCGGCAACAATCTTTTGAACATTATACTTTACTGCTAAGGAACAAATATATTCTGCGTCCAACGATAAGTTTCTGCGGGAATACGTTTCCAAACCGGAACAGATAAAGCCGCTTTGCGAGAGGGCTATGCCTATTCTCCTATCCCCTATATCCAGCCCTAAATGTCCGTTACCTGCTTTCATTATTGTTTATATAAAATCTGACCAGCTCTTCCAGAAGCTCGTCTCGTTCCACCCTTCTTATTAAAGATCTAGCGTTATTATAACCCGTTATGTAAGTTGGGTCCCCAGAAATAATATATCCAACAATTTGGTTTATAGGGTCGTACCCTTTGTCCAAAAGCGCCTGATATACTTTGGACAGGATATCTCTAAGCTCCGGATTGTCCTTGCTGCGCGAAAATTTCATTGTATTCTGGTCCATATTTTGCCCTGTCCTTTCTTTAGCATATGGTTATTATAATATATAAACCTAATAAAAGCAATATTTTTGTGTTAAAATTAGTTAAATAACAAATTCCCGGATTTCAAATATCCGGGAATTCGTCTCCTTACATACCTAGCTGGCGGGCGTATTTCATAGCCTTGCGTTTGCCTTTTTTATACATGCGCTTCACACAAGGCGAATCGCACATTTTAGCTGCCGCAACACCGGCCATAGCACCCATAACGCCGCCGATAAGAATACAGCTCATAGCTCCTATTCTCATATTTTCACCACCTTGCTCTTTAACCTTTTCTATATTGTTTGCAGAAAACTGGTTAAAGATAAGTAGCAAATTAAGTAATTTTTAATATATCACAGCTTCATCATAAAGCGGATGCTTAACAGCCAGCTTTTCTACTTCAGCGCGCACCGAGAGTGCTGCAGGATATCCGTCGCGGATTATGCGCGCAATATAATCTGCTATTAAACGCATATCATCTTCGTTAAAGCCGCGGGAGGTAACAGCAGGCGTTCCCACCCTAATTCCACTCGTTACAAACGGTTTTTCAGGGTCAAACGGTATTGCATTTTTGTTTACCGTTATATTGGCGCAGCCTAATCTGGCCTCTAATTCCTTGCCAGTTATTCCCGTTGAACGAAGGTCGAGCAGGATAAGATGGTTGTCCGTTCCGCCTGAAACCATATTAATTTCATTTTCCTTAAAGCCTTGAGCAAGCGCCTGAGCATTTTTGACAATACGGTGCGCATAATTTCTAAATTCATCGCTGAGCGCTTCCTTTAAGCATACCGCCTTAGCAGCTATAACATGCATGAGTGGTCCGCCCTGTATACCTGGAAAAACCGCCTTGTCAATTTCCTTGGCATACTGTTCCCTGCATAATATCATACCGCCGCGAGGACCGCGCAGAGTCTTATGCGTAGTTGTAGTTACAAAGTCGGCATAAGGCACAGGGCTTTCATGCTCTCCCGCCGCAACCAGTCCGGCAATATGAGCCATATCCACCATAAGATATGCGCCTACCTCATCCGCAACCTTTCTGAATTTCTTAAAATCTATCGCTCTGGGATATGCGCTGGCTCCGGCTACAATCATTTTAGGCCGGCATTCCTTTGCTATACGCATTAATTCGTCATAGTCAATGGTTTGATCCTTTTCGCTTACGCCGTAAGGCACTATATTAAAATATTTTCCGGACATATTTACCGGGCTGCCATGCGTAAGATGCCCACCGTGAGCAAGATTCATGCCCATAATGGTATCTCCAGGCTTAAGCATAGCAAAATAAACTGCCATATTCGCCTGTGCTCCTGAATGAGGCTGAACATTAACATGCTCGCAGCCAAAGAGCTTTTTAGCTCTTTGACGAGCAAGATTTTCAGCAATATCTACAAACTCGCAGCCGCCGTAATACCTTTTGCCCGGATAGCCCTCCGCATATTTATTAGTAAAATGCGAGCCCATTGCAGCCATAACGGCAGGGGG
>ERZ779896.766-NODE-766-length-36562-cov-7.621634_pt1 | contig 36562 bp, 30 predicted proteins | sample MGYA00511067_ERZ779896 | MGnify/ENA primary metagenome ERZ779896 (study PRJEB29588, sample SAMEA2161597) | human gut metagenome | biome: human gut; feature: human-associated habitat; material: faeces | place: Denmark | collected 2008/2010 ... | reverse complement strand
ATCGGCAGAAGCCTCTTTTGAACCACTCGCCCAGCGAGTGGTTTTCGGTGTACAAAATAAGGAGCCGGAATTTTCCGGCTCCCTTTGCTTTAAGGCAGCTTATGCCTTCTGCTTCTCGGGGAAGTGCTCCGCGCTGTATTCCTTGGCCAGCTTGATGACCACGGGGGACAGAAGCAGCAGGCCGATCAGGTTGGGGATAGCCATGCAGGCGTTAAGGGTATCGGAAATGTCCCATGCAAGGCTCAGATCCATGACAGCGCCCATGACTACTACGATGCAGAAGAGGATCTGATAGGGCTTTATGACCTTGGAGCCAAACAGATACTCCGCGCAGCGGGTGCCGTAAAGACCCCAGCTCAGTATGGTAGAGCCTGCGAAGAGGGAGAGGCCTATGGCGACGACCACGGAGGCATACTTGCCGTAGGTCATGGCGAAGGCCGCGTTGGTCAGCTCCACACCGGCGGGCTGGCCGTACTCGATGGGAGTGCCGCTCATAAGTATGACCAGAGAGGTCATGGTGCAGATAACGGTGGTGTCGGCAAATACCTCGAAGATGCCGTAGAGGCCCTGCTGTATGGGGCCCGGGGTCTCCGCAGCGGCGTGGGCCATAGGCGCGGAGCCAAGGCCGGCCTCGTTGGAGAATACGCCGCGGGATACGCCGCGCTTCATGGCCTCGATGACGCCGATGCCCAGCGCGCCGCCCACTATCGCAGAGGGGTTAAACGCACCCACCACGATCTGACGGATGATTTCGGGGAAGTTGCCGATGTGGATAAAGATAAGCACGAGGGAGGATACGATGTAGATCATTGCCATTACGGGGACCAGCTTCTCGGTGACCTCGCCTACGCGCTTGATGCCGCCGATGTAGGTAACGAAGCATACGATAGCCATTATGATACCGGCTATCAGAGCGATGGTGCCTTCCTTACCGACGGTAGCGGGAGCAATGGTGGTAACAGCGGAAGTGACAGAGGAAGCGATGGAGTTCATCTGGGAGATGTTGCCGATGCCGAAGGCGCAAATGCCGCCCAGCACAGCGAACACGCCGCCCAGCCATGCCCACTTCTTGCCAAGGCCGTTCCTGATGTAGTACATGGGGCCGCCTACCCAGTCGCCCTTATCGTTCTTTTCACGATACTTGGTGGCGAGGGTGACCTCGGAGAACTTGGTTGCCATGCCCAAGAGAGCGGAAATTTCCATCCAGAACACCGCGCCGGGGCCGCCGAGGGCGATAGCGCCGGTAACGCCTACGATGTTACCTGTGCCTACCGTTGCGGCGAGGGCCGTGGTGACCGCCTGCATAGGAGTTATGGCGCCCTTCTGGGCTTCTACCTTCTGGCTTTTGTCGAGCACCTTTCCGATGGTATTCTTCATTGCATAGCCGAAGTGCCTGAACTGGAAGAAGTTCAGCTTGACGGTCATGTAGATGCCGGTGCCGACGATGAGGATCAGCATGGGGATGCCCCACACAATACCGTTCACGGTACTGTTGATGGCCATAATTTTGTCCATTAAAGTCACAGATGATACCTCCAATTATAAAAGATTCTCCCAAGCGTTTAATGACAGGTTTTGCAAGATAGGAAAGAATGTATTTCGCTTGGTTGAGATAATTATAATCACTTCCCCTCTGATTGCACAATATATGTCAGCTTTTCTGAACACGTTCTTAACGGCTGCGGCTGTATCCTTTACGGGTTGTGTATCTCGAGAGCCGGAATCGTTAAAAATTCCCCATTTATTGATATTTTTCCACCAAATTGATGGCCTTTGCGGCGCTTTTATCCTTCGCCCCCGCTATAATTCTTCTTCAATTCTGCTTTAATCCTTTATACAAAATATACTCCCTTAAATCCATTTCAGAACCCGCGTATTTTAGTTTAAAATATATCAAATATTGTATTTCCTGCATCACCGTATACACTTATACAATAAAAACGGCAAATCAGCACAGCAGGCGGGTCTAAGCTCGGATTATCGTCCCCGCCGACCTGCGGCACAGTTGTAAAATCAGAGGCGGTGTGTTATAAATATTATATCAGTGCCTATCAGGTTATTTAGACAAATACAAAAAACGAATCGATCGGAGAGAAAAGCAATGAGTGACATTAACGGAAAATCCAGACCCGCAGAAGAAAACGATTTCTGCAGGATCGAGATCACCATCGACCGCACGACGGGCAAAAGAACAATAAACATCAGCACCGAAGAGGATATTACGGATTTCGACATCGAGGACACCGAGGGCTGGAGCTTTGAACAGCTTGATGCAAAGTACGATGAGCTTCAAGCCGCTCTTGAGGAGCTGGAGGACAATCCGCCCTCCGACGAGGAAGCCATTGATGCCTGGGACGAAAGGTGCGACAGGATCCGTGACCTTATGGACGAGCTCGAAGATAAGATGGATGAAATGTAAACTGACCGCAAAAGACCGGCACCCATGGATAGTGGGTGCCGGTCTTTATTATCCTGTCAAGCAGTTTTCACCGCTCTTCTGTGCGGTTTAGTACATGCCGCCCATGCCGCCCATGTCTCCGCCGGGAGCGGGCGCCGCGGGGGGTGTGGGTATATCGCATACCAGGCTCTCGGTAGTGAGCACCATGGCGGCGATGGAGGCCGCGTTCTGGAGGGCGCTGCGGGTCACCTTGGTAGGATCGATGATGCCCTTATCCTCCATTACGCAGTATTCGTCGTTGCGCGCGTCGTAGCCGTAGCCGGTCTTGCCGGAGCGCTTGATGTTCTCGACTATCACGGAGCCCTCAAGGCCCGCGTTTGCGGCGATCTGACGTACAGGCTCCTCCAGAGCGCGGACGACGATCTTCACGCCGGTACGCTTGTCGCCTTCGTACTCGCCCTCGAGCTTCTTTACCTTGTCGATGACGTTCACAAGAGCTACGCCGCCGCCGGGGACGATGCCCTCCTCGACCGCCGCGCGGGTGGCGTTCAGGGCGTCCTCTATGCGGAGCTTTATCTCCTTCATCTCAACCTCGGTAGCCGCACCTACCGCGATGACGGCAACGCCGCCAGCCAGCTTGGCCAGACGCTCCTGAAGCTTTTCCTTATCGTAATCGGAGGTGGTCTCCTCTATCTGAGCCTTGATTGAGCTTATGCGGGCGCGTATCTCGGAGGGATCGCCTGCGCCCTCGACGATGGTGGTGTTCTCCTTATCGACCTTGACCTGACGGGCACGGCCCAGCATATCAACGGTGGCCTCCTTGAGAGTCATACCCAGCTCCTCGCTGATGACCTGGCCGCCGGTGAGTATGGCGATATCCTGCAGCATGGCCTTGCGCCTGTCGCCAAAGCCGGGGGCCTTTACGGCTACGCAGGTGAAGGTGCCGCGGAGCTTATTGACTACCAGAGTAGCCAGCGCCTCGCCCTCTACGTCCTCCGCGATGATGAGCAGCTTTGCGCCCTGCTGAACAACGCTCTCGAGAACGGGCAGAATGTCCTGGATGTTGGATATCTTCTTATCGGTAATGAGGATATAGGGGTTGTCGAGTATGGCTTCCATCTTGTCGGTATCAGTTACCATATATGCGGAGGCATAGCCCCGGTCAAACTGCATACCTTCAACGATATTCAGCTCTGTCTTCATGGTCTTGGACTCTTCAACGGTGATTACGCCGTCATTGCCCACCTTTTCCATAGCTTCGCTGATCAGCGCGCCAACCTTTTCATCGCCCGCGGAAATGGAGGCGACCTGAGCGATAGCCTGCTTGGAGCCTACGGGCTTGGATATTTCCTTGAGCGCGTTTACGGCCTCATCGACCGCCGCCTCGATGCCCTTCTTTACCTCCATGGGGTTTGCGCCCGCGGCTACGTTCTTCATGCCCTCGCGAATTATCGCCTGGGCAAGGAGGGTAGCGGTGGTGGTGCCGTCGCCCGCAACGTCGTTGGTCTTAATGGAAACTTCCTTTACGAGCTGTGCGCCCATATTCTCGAAGGGATCCTCCAGCTCGATCTCCTTGGCGATAGTCACGCCGTCGTTGGTGATGAGGGGGGCGCCGTACTTCTTGTCGAGCACTACATTACGGCCTTTGGGGCCGAGGGTTATCTTGACGGTATCGGCAAGGGCGTTCATTCCGGCTTCCAGAGCCCTGCGTGCCTCTTCTCCGTATTTAAGCTGCTTTGCCATAGTGTTTTTCTCCTTTTACTCTGAATTTGATATTATTCAACAACTGCAAGTATGTCGTTCTGGCGTACTATCTTATATTCCTCGCCGTCCAGCTTTACCTCGGTGCCGGCATAGTTGGAGATGACGACCTTATCGCCTACCTCAACATACATGGTCACTTCCTTGCCGTCCACTACGCCGCCGGGGCCTACCGCCACGACCTCTGATACGACGGGCTTTTCCTTTGCGCTGCCGGTAAGAATGATGCCGCTCTTGGTGGTCTCTTCCGCCTCGGTGCTCTTAAGTACCACGCGGTCAAGTAAGGGTTTGAGTTTCATAATTATAATTGCCTCCTATATGATGTTATGTTGTGCTTCTTTTCTTGTTGTTAGCACTCATTGTCGTTGAGTGCTAACTGACAATCCATAATATAATACATGCCGGATCGTATTTCAATAGTATCCCACGCATTTTCACATTTAATCCTTATTTTGTCTTTTTGTCTTTTCCGGCACCCTTACTGATGATATACTTATCTAAAAAAATCACGGGGGAGCAGTATATGGCTGAATGGACAAAATGGGATAATCGCTTCATGGAGCTTGCGGCCACCATAGGCACATGGTCCAGCTGCTATCAGGAGAACCGCCACATAGGCGCTGTCATAGTCAGGAACAAACGAATAATCACCACAGGCTACAACGGCGCGCCCGCCGGGATAAAAAGCTGCTTCGAAAAGGGCGAATGCATGAGGCGCCGCTTAGGCATACCCTCCGGCACGCGGCATGAGCTGTGCTACGCCATACACGCCGAGCAGAACGCCATAATACAGGCTGCGAAGCTGGGCATATCAATAGAAGGGGCAACCATGTACTGCACCCATCAGCCCTGCGTCATCTGTGCCAAGATGATAGTAAACAGCGGCATATCGAGGGTGGTATACGGAGAGGGCTACCCCGACGAGTTCTCTTTGGAAATATTCAAAGAGGCAGGGGTGGAGCTGGTGAAATTCGACCAATAATATTTCAGGCAGTAAAGGCCAGCGGAAACGCCGGCTTTTTTTATTTGTTTTATTTGCCCGTATTGACAAGCGGGGCGGTATATCGTACCATATATTTGTCCCGTGTGAGACAAAATTATCCGTTGGAGCTAACCATGACCGATATTAAAATTAGCGCCGCCGACCTCAAGGCCATACGCAGCTGTCCGCTGTTTAACGGAATGGACGACGGGGAGCTTGCGAAGCTGCTCTCGTTTGAGGGCTGCTCCATATGCGACTTTCCCACCGGCATGATGCTGCCCGGCGACTGTATGCTCGTCGTGCTTTCCGGCAGCGTAACAATAGAAAAGCTGGCCTCGGACGGAAGATATCTGCTCATGCGCGAGGCGGAGCCGCCGGAGGCTCTGAACGTATCCCGGGCCTTTTCGCCCGATGAGGACATAAGCAGGCTCATCGCAGGGAAAAACTGCCGGGTGCTGTTTATGGAGGGCGGCTTCGTTTCGGAGGCATTGAGGCGGGGCGGCGGCTTTGCCGTGAACTTTGCGGAATTCCTGGTGGGCCGGGTGCTGTTCCTTAATAAAAAAATAGCCTCCCTCGCCGGATATTCCGCCGGGAGTAGGCTTACGATGTACATAGAGGACAACGCCTCTATGCGGGACGGCGTGATGCAGCTCACTCTCCCCTGCAGCCTTACCGACTTCGCGGAGATGCTTGGCGTAGGCCGCGCCTCCCTTTATAGAACCCTGGATGCCATGGAAGCGGAGGGAAAAATCACCCGCCGCGGACGGAATATCATAATAAGAAAATAAGAATAAAAACAAATTTATACATACTTAAAACCATCAAAAAGGAGAAACACTTATGAAAAAGCTCACCGCACTGATGATGTCCCTGCTCATGCTGCTCTGCGCCGCCTGCACCCCAAAGGAGCAGCTCACAGTAAACGTTGCCGCAATGAAGGGCCCCACCGGCATAGGCATGGCCCAGCTCAGTTCCCTTGCGGAGGAGGGCAAGACCGAGTACAATTATTCCATAACCTACGCGGGCAGCCCCGATGAAGTCACAGGCGGCTTGATATCCGGCGAGCTGGACATAGCCGCCGTGCCCGTGAATCTGGGCGCAGTACTCTTCAACAAAACTGATGGTCAGATACTCACCGCGGCCGTCAATACCCTGGGCGTGCTGTACGTAGTGGAAAATGGTAACAGCGTACAATCCATAGCCGATCTCGCAGGCAGGAAAATATTGGCCGCCGGGCAGGGCAGCACCCCCGAATATATATTAAACTATATTCTGGATAAAAACGGCCTTGCCGGCTCTGTGGAAGTTGAATATGCCGCCGAGCACGCGGAAGCTGTGACCAAACTGGCCTCAGGCGAAGCAGATATAATAGTAGTGCCTGAGCCCTTTGTGACCACTGCTCTCAGCAAGGCGGAGGGCGCCCGTATTGCGCTGGACATCACCGCCGAATGGGAAAGCGTATCCGACGCTCAGCTGGTTCAGGGCTGTCTGGTGGTGCGCAAGGCCTTTGCCGATGAGCACCCCGAGGCGCTGAAGGCATTTCTCAAGGAATACGCCGCCTCCGCGAAGTACGCTGTCGATTCCCCCTCAGACGCTGGCACGCTGGTGGAAAAGTACGGCATAATGGCAAGCGCGGCTCTTGCCGAAAAGGCCATACCCAACTGCAACATAGTCTGCATAACCGGCGAGGAGATGCAGGTCATGGTGAGCGGCATGCTGAAGGTCCTGTTCGACGCCAACCCCAAGTCCGTGGGCGGAAAGCTGCCCGGGGACGATATGTTCTATCTCGGATAATACCTGATCCTCAAGGAGATACATGAAGGACTTACTGAAGCACTCCGCCGTAGCCGCCGCATGGCTGGCGCTCTGGCAAATACTGTATCTTACGCTGGGGAGGGCAATAATACTGCCCTCTCCTCTTTCGGTTGCCCGGCGCATGGCGGAGCTTATAATAACGCTGCCCTTCTGGCGGGATATCGCCGCATCTCTTATACGCATACTCACAGGCTACCTTTCGGCCCTCGTAACAGGCGTAGCCATTGGCATACTTACCGCCAAGTCAAAGGTAATGGACGCATTCCTTTCCCCCATTTCCAGAATAGTCCGGGCCACCCCTGTGGCCTCGTTTATAATGCTGCTGTTCCTGTTTCTCACCAAGGAACACATACCCATTGTGACGTCCTTTCTGATGGTGATACCGGTGGTGTGGTCAAACGTATACGAGGGCATAACCGGAACCGACGTAAAGCTTCTGGAAATGGCAAGGGTATTCAGGCTGAGCTTTTCGGATACTCTTCGCCACGTATACCTGCCCGGCATAATGCCCTTTTTCATGGCGGCGGCCAAGGCGGGCATGGGCCTCGCGTGGAAGGCGGGGATAGCCGCAGAGGTGCTGGCCTCCCCCTCCCTCAGCATAGGCACAGAGCTTTATAACGCAAAGATATACCTTGAGACGGTAGACCTTTTCGCATGGACCGCCGTGATAATACTTATAAGCATCACCCTTGAGCGGCTGTTTGTAAGGCTTTTGAGGAGGATATATGATACGCCTTGATCACGTTTACAAGGGCTTTAACGGCAATGCGGTGCTGGAGGATATATCCCTCGCCCTGCCTGAAAAGGGCTTCTGCGCCATAACCGGCCGCTCAGGCCGGGGCAAGACTACCCTGCTGTATCTCATAGCGGGGCTTTATAAGCCCGACCGGGGCAGCATACAAAGGAACGGCGAAACGATCAGCATGGTATTTCAGGAGGACAGGCTGCTGCCATGGGAGACCGCAGCGCAGAACGCCGCCATAGCCTCCACACGCGAAATCGCAGTTGAGCTTCTCTCTGAGCTTGGCCTTGGCGCGGAGCTGGACAAATATCCTAAGGAGCTTTCCGGCGGAATGCAGCGCAGGGTATCCATCGCACGGGCGTTGGCCGCCAAAGCAGACGTATACATAATGGACGAGCCGTTTAAAGGCCTTGACCCCGAAACGCGCTCTGCCGTATTCGGCGTAATACGCCGCCGCACCGAGGACGCTCTGCTCATCATGGTGACTCACGACCCCACAGACGCCGAGTGTGCCGATATGCGCATCGACCTATAAGATAAGGCCCCTTTCGGGGCCTGCAGTCTGTCGAAAAACCCAGGGGTTGATAAGGGGCCGCAGCCCCTTATGGCTTTATTCGGATTTGGCGACATGTGCGGCAAATCCGCAAAAAGCGCTTGCGCAGCAAGGCTTTCCCTGCATTCGGTGCTGGCCGCGCCATAGGCGCAAGCACCGGATGAAAAAACTCAAAAAAGTGGCGTTCAGCCATTTTTTTGACACTCTGAAGGCCCCTTTCGGGGCCTGTTTATTTGCGGTAAAGCTCGTTCAGCTCCGCCGCAGGGCGCGGCCTTACGGCTATGCGCGGCGACGGAAGGGCATAATCAAAATTGTTATTGTATCTGGGGTCGCCTCTGATGAGCGTATCCCTCACTGTATCATAGTATCGCATCCTGTCCTGCCCGTCGGCATCCGCGACTTTCTGTATCCTGCCGTGATACTTCATTACGACGTTTGGCGCGTATATGAGGCTGTAGCCCCTCCTGTCCAGCCGCGTGCAGTACTCGGTATCAAAGCCCGTCTCGTTGAAGCTTTCGTCAAAGCAGCCCGCGTTAAAGAATAAGTCCATCGGGGTCATCATGCACACCCACGACAGGGCTGATACGGTGCGCAGTGTGCCTGTAAAGCGAAGCTTTTGCCCGCTTTCCCGGTCGTCCGGCGTCCCTGCGTATGGGCTGCCCTGCCAGCCCCCTATGCCTATTGTTATGCCGGTATATACCAGCCTTCCGTCCTGGCCGATAAGTTTGGGGCCTACCCCTCCGCAGCCGCGGCGCTCTGACTGAGACAGCATGTCATACAGCCAGTTTATGCCCAGCGCCTCTACATTGCTGTCCATGAAAAGGCAGTTTTCCCGGTCAGCCTCCTTTGCTGCGGCGTTGAGCAGCACCGGCATTGGCATGCCTTTGCCGCAAAACACCTTCGCCGCGCCGTTGCGCCGGAGTATGTCGTAGTATTTCAGCGTTTTTCCGTCAGTGCTGCCCCCATCGGCAATTATTATTTCCACCTGCTTCTGCCCTCTGAGCGCGCCATCCATGCTGTTGAGCAGCCTCATAAGGGGAATATGTGAGTTTTTATTGTATATAACAATTGCAGCACTGGGTCTCCTTATTATAGCCTCTACTCTGAAGCTTCCCCTCCATTCCCCGGGAAATACCCTGATATCGTCATTTTTCCCAAGGTGGTTTTCCAGTGCCTGCCGTCCCTTAGGGCCTATATCCCTCCTGTCGTGCGCCGTGTACAGCACCTGCTGTATATGGCAGGCGCTGCTGCACCTGTCTGCCAGCCTCAGATTATAGGCGTATCTGTCGCAGCCTGTGACCCCCGTCATTCCTCCTGCCGCCTCAAACAGTGCCCTGCTCGCCATAACGCCGCGGCCCAGCATATCGAAGCTATACTGTGTCACCCTGTCCATGCATGGCTTGAACAGCGGATCGCACCTTTGCCCCTCCTCCAGCCTGTCTTCGTCGCAAAATATCAAATCATTGCCCTCTGTATTTTTTGCGAAGGTATACAGCGCGTCCGGGCGGAGAATATCGCCCGGCCACATATACATGATAAAGTCGAACTCGTCCGTCTTAGGGCTTTTGGAGATTATCCACCGGCTGTAGGTCTGTTCCTTTACGGAGTCCTCGGTGAGCCGTCTCAGTTTATCCCCGTCCTCTCCCGCTATGGCTACGGCTATCACGGGCATTCCGGAAAAATCCTCCCTTCGCTGTGCCGCAAGCTGCTCCTCCGTAGGGGAATTCTCAATGACATACTCATCGTATCTTTCGTCGACGTGACAGACGCCCCCGGGCTTTTGACCCAGGAGCGTCTTTGCAAAGTCGAATATGCTGTTTTTGTTGTTATCGCTCCTGCTCATATGAGGAGTCTGTCCAATTACTTGAGTCCTAATTCCTTCGCCACGTCAAGATTCTTGTATGCGTACTGCCAGGGGTCGTCGTAATCGGGCGCGTCGGCATGCTGTATGCCTCGGCACGCACCCATGACGCACTTCATCATAGACTGGGCGTAGTCCCGGTACAGGTCGTTTCTGCAGTAAGCCCGGCAGTTGGCCTTGACTTCCATTTCCCGGCGTTCGTTGCGTATGCCAAGATTGTGCTCGCGCTTGACCGCGCCTATCTCCCGGGCCACGTCCATGCGCCGCTCAAAGAGCTCTATCAGCTGGCGGTCTATCTCGTCTATCTGGCCGCGAAGCTCGGCTATCTTCTCCTCATGGGGTTCCATAGGCTGATCTCCTTATATCTTTTCCGGCTCTTCCACCGGCTCGTCTGCCAAAGTGACGGATTTTATCACCATATCTATCTTTGGCCTGTCCCTAAAGTCTGTGGGAACGGAGGCGATTTCGTCCACTATGTCCATTCCCTCAACCACCCTGCCGAATGCCGCGTACTGGCCGTCAAGGTGGGGCGCGTCCTGGTGCATTATGAAGAACTGGGAACCTGCGCTGTCCGGCCGCATAGAGCGCGCCATGGATATGACACCCCTCTTGTGCTTCAGGGGGTTCTTGAAGCCGTTAGATGCAAACTCGCCCTTTATACTGTAGCCCGGGCCGCCCATGCCTGTGCCGTCGGGGCAGCCGCCCTGTATCATAAAGCCGGGTATGACTCTGTGGAATATCAGGCCATTATAGAAACCCTTGTCCGCAAGGCTTACGAAGTTTTTTACTGTGTTGGGCGCGGCCTGCCTGTCCATCTCCAGCTTTATCTTACCTCCGCCTTCCATTTCGATTATTACCATTATAATATTCTCCTTTTGCTTTTTTGTATTATATCACAGGCTTAAAGCCTCATCAATGCAGCATCGTCATGGCCAGTGCGCCGTAAAGGTTGAACATCATTCCCGCAGCCATAATAAACGCCGAAATCCCCCCCGGTTCTTCTTTTTTCAGCAGCAGATACATAATGGCCATGGGCAGCATGTCTACCGTATACCTTGCGCCGAACTGCCAGCCGCCCAAGGTCTTATGGGCGCAAAGCAGCAGCAGCTCTGTGATCACGGCGATCACTATGCATAGCCGCACCCCATCAAGCTTTTTCTCGCATATGTCCTTTGCCACCCCGGCGAACCATATGAGAAACATCGGATTGGCGATGTAGAACATAAACCCGTCGAATAAGGGATATTCAAGCGTCAGGCCGGCCCTTAACGTCACGGGGCGAAGCAATAGATTATAAAGATTGGGAAGTATGTAGCTCAGGCTGAACTGTCCCTTTTCGCTCCCCGTGAATTCAGGCAGGTAGTTGTGGCCGAATTCCAGTACATTGCCGAAGCGGACATAATTATAGAGCATATAGCATAGGGCTATGAACGCAGGGATTATCAGAGACCGTATCTGGCCGCGTATTCTGTCCGCCATAGGCCTGTCTTTATCCATCATGTAAAAATACGCCATAAGGGGCAGAAACATACAGGCCGAAAACGGCCTGCACCCAACCGCAAGGGCGGCCATGGAATACGCCGCCACCCGCATTTTTTGCTGTGCGAAATAAACGCAGGCTGTCAGCAGCAGCATATTCAGCCCCTGGGCAAGGAACCATACCCCGCCCGAGGTGCTCATCCAGAGCATGTTGCTTCCCCATACATAGGCTATGGCGAAGAACACAGCCCTGTCCTGCTTCATGCCCGCCTTTTTTAATATCTTACAGGCGATCATGGCGGTAAATATGCCATAAAGCGCGGATACCAGATTGCTGGGCGTCCTCTCGCCGAAAAGCAGCACGAGCGGCAGCATCACAACGCTGGGCAGAGGCGGGAAGGAAAGGTAGTATTTGCCGTTGTAAACCGCAAGCTCCAGCCATTCGTAATTCTTCCCCATATCCAGCCTTCCGGAAAGCCAGGACATGGCCTGAAGGGAATAGCTGTCCCAGCAGTTATAGGAAAGCAGTGTGCCGCCAAAAAGCATATGTATAAATATATAGCCCAGCAGCATCAAAGCCGGTATGCAGAGCATACCGGCATCGATGCCTCCGAGTTTTTTAAGCAATTCTTTCATAGACCTATGATACTCTCAAAACCTCAAATTATCAAGCTCTGCGTCCTCCCCGCCCGCAGCACAGGCCCTCCGTCATCACTGCGAGGAACTCCGTTATTGTGGGCATGCAGCATACATCGTACGCGCCAAACAGCTCTTTGAGCTTGTCGTTGCCCGTATCCCACGTGCGCTGTATGGCAAAGCGTATACAGCGCTCCATGGCCGCCCGCTTTATGCCGAATTTTTCCTCCACCAGCCGGTACATTTCCCCAGCCGAGCCGTACAGTCTCTCCGGCTCCATTCCCGTCTTTTCCAGTATGCACAGCACATAGGCATAGCCTTTGTATTTTGGGTGCATACCTACCGCCCTCAGCATATTCGCCGCGCTTCTCTTCTCATACATATTATTCTTCCCCCGATGATTTATATAATTTTGAAATGACAGCGGGTATAAATGAAAGACCTGATTCATTTTGATGTTGTACTTCTACTGTACTTTGCTGCAATATTCCGGTCAATGTATTCGACAAAAGGCAAAAGTTTATTATATAAAAGTGCCATCCAGGATATAAGCTATTATTCATATACCGAATATCATTCATGCGGTTTTCTCATACTAACCATTAGAAAGTAGGTTAAGCATATCTTTCTATGTACCTTGCATTAATCCCTTAACGGCGGTATAATTGATACAATAAAACAGAGAAATGATTTTCCCGCTATTTGTCTGTTCGCATTTATTTTTTTCATTTCCAATCTTCATTTTAGATGGGCGGACTGCAAATTTCAGCTGTTTTTTAGGTTACTGTAGCGTAATAGTTTAAACAACAACTTTATTATGCTTTTAGGCGGTGTTAATTTTAAGTTAATATGCCGCTTTGAAGGCGAAATCATTATCGCTTATATTTTTTTGAAAGAGGGTAAATCTATGGAACAGAAACAACAGTGGGGCAGCCGCTTCGGCTATCTAATGGTAGCCGCCGGCGCGTCCATCGGTCTCGGCAACATATGGAAGTTTCCTTATCTGGCCTATCGTGGAGGAGGCGGCGTATTCCTTGTAGTGTATCTTCTTGTGGTGCTTGCTCTGGCCAAGCCCATGGTGGAGATGGAAACGGCCATAGGCCGCCACAGCGGCCTTGACACCGTCACAGCCTTCGAGTGCATCAATCCCAGGTGGGGCTTCGTGGGCTGGATAGGCAACCTCTGCACGATAATGATAAATTTCTACTACGTAGTAGTAGGCGGATGGGTGCTTCGCTACCTCTGCCAGTTCATATTCGTGGGCAACTTCGGCGGCGATCCCAGTGCCTTCTTTAAGGGCTTCACCTCTGATCCCGTGCAGCCCATCATCTGGTCAATGATACTTCTGATATTCGTATCTGCCATGCTTCTCTTCGGCATTACCACCAAGGTTGAAAGGCTTGCCAAGTTCATAATGCCTGCACTGATACTCATGCTCATTATCTGCGGCGTGTACGCCTGCACCATAACAGACGGCGCGGCGGGAGGGCTCAAGTATTATCTGCTGCCCGATTTCAGCAAGTTTACCGTTAAGGTGTTCGCAGACGCCGTAACGCAGGTGCTGTTCTCGGTGGGCATAGGCTGGAGCCTTTTCATAACCCTCGGTGCAAACATACCTAAAAAGAACAACCTGAGGAGCGACGCTCTGTTCGTAAGCTTTGCCGATACCTTTGCCGCCGTTCTCGCAGGCTTCGTCATCATCCCCTCCGCCTTCGGCGCAGGCATAGACGTTCAGAAAGGCCCGGCCCTCGTATTCGAGGTCATGTCCGGCATATTCCTCAACCTGCCCGGCGGGCGCATAATAGGCAGCTGCTTCTTCCTTGCGCTGATATTCGCGGTCATCTCTTCCCTGTTCAGCTTCTTCGAGACAAATATCCGCACCGCCGAAGTAAAGCTGAAGATGGGCCGCAAAAAGGCCACATTGATAATCGCCATCATAATCGGCATCGCCAACATATTCGTATCGCTGGGCTTCGGCCCCATGAAGGGCTTCCAGATACCCTGGCTTTATTACGGCAGCACCGAATTCTACGGGCTGTATGACTGGCTGGACTGCTTCAGCGGCTATGTGCTCATGCCTCTCGGCTGCATACTGGTCTGTCTCTTCGTCTCCAAAATATGGGGCTGGAAGAAGTACGAAGCCGAGCTCACCCAGGACGGGCGCGACGGCGGCATAACCCTTTGGAACAAGATAAGCGCCTATGTTATAATCCCGCTGTTCATGGTAATCGTAATACTCAACGTATTCGGGTTCATAAAGTAAAAACAAGATATAAAAAAGAGGGGGCGCCACGGTCGTGACGCCCCCTGTTGTTTTTTCTTTGCTTACGCGGTTATCTTGTGAGCCAGGCTGTAACGCTTGCGCTGTATGGCGAATATGGCCGCCAGTATCGCAAAGCCCAGCAGGTCGGAGACAGTGCCGGGTATTATCATTCCCAGGCCGCCCGCGATGAGCAGTATCCGTTCATACCATTTGCAATGGTCCTGCACAAAGCCCGCAAGGCCGCCGGAAAGAGCGTACATTCCTATGAGCGCCGTTGCAGCATTCTGCACTACCGCCCATACCGTAGTGTCTATCATCAGCATGGCGGGGTTCATAACAAATATATAGGGGACAATAAACGCTCCTATGGCCAGCCTCGTTGCGTTCACGCCGGTCTTGAACGGTTCGCCCTTGGCAATGGCGGAACCTGCCATTGCGGCGAGGGCCACAGGAGGAGTAATATCCGCCACTATGCCAAAATAGAATACGAACAGGTGGGCGCTCATTATTATAGCCATGGTGGGCTCGGTCACAGGAACCCCCCGCATCATGCATACCATATTTATTATAGCAGGGGCGCATATGGTAGAGGTTATCAGGTAGTTAGCCGTAGTAGGCACGCCCATGCCCAGTACTATGGATGAGAGCATGGTAAAGAACAGCAGCAGATAGATGTTATTGCCCGCTATCTGTGCAAGGCCGGTAGCCAGCTTGAGTCCGAGACCGGTCAGGGTAACGGTGCCCACTATCATGCCCGCCATTGCACAGGCGACAACTACGGACAAAACGCTGCGGGAGCCGTTTTTCAAGGCATCAACTATCATGTCGTAAGGATCAAACCCCAGCGCCGCGTTTATCCATTCCCTGGCAGTAAGCTTTTCCCGTATCCGGCAGCCGCGTATAACACATATTGCCAGCCATATGCCTATGGCAGCAAGGGAGTACACAGTAAAATGCAGTCCCGTGTTCATGCCGGCCACCATCATCGCAACGGGTATAAGGCACAGCCACTGTATGCTGCATGCCATGAGAGAAGCGAGTATCGCACCCAGCGCCGCATAGGTGGGGGTGACCTTTGCGGAAAGCATATATATCATAAATATCAGAGGCATAAGCAGATGGCCACGTTCCCGCATAACGACGCCTATCTTGGGTATGTCTTTGTCCTCCATGCCCTTAAGGCCTATTTTGCGGGCCTCGTGATGCACGCTTATGAGTATACCCGAGAAATACAGCACCGCCGGTATTATGGCGGATTTTACCACCTGAGCGTATGTAAAGCCGGTGCTTTCCGCCATCAGGAACGCCGCAGCACCCATTATGGGAGGCATTATCTGCCCGCCGGTAGAAGCCGCCGCCTCCACCGCCCCGGCAAATTCAGGCTTATAACCCAGCTTTTTCATTGCCGGTATAGTGAACGAGCCCGTAGATACCGTATTGGCCACCGAGGAGCCGGATACCGTGCCCTGAAGGGCGGAGGATATTACCGCCACCTTTGCAGGGCCGCCTATGTGCTTGCCCGCCACCGCGTTTGCAAGGTCTATGAACAATCTGCCCACGCCGGTCTTCTCAAGGAAAGAGCCAAAAAGTATGAACAGGAATATATATGTGGAGGACACGCCCAGAGGAGTTCCGAATACGCCGTTGAGGGTAAAGTACATATGGTTCACTATCTGGCGCACGCTGTACCCCCTGTGGCCGAAGGTGCCGGGTATAAGATTGCCGAACTTGGCATAAAGAAGGAATGCCAGTACAACTATCAATATAGGCATACCTACCACCCGGCGGCAGCCCTCCATCAGCAGCAGTATGCCCACCGCCCCCACAACTATATCCATAGAGGAGTAATTGCCCACATTCTTAATGATATACTCATAGTTGAGAGGGATGTACAATATCACGGCCACCGCAAGTATCGCGAGGACGTAATCGTACCACTGCACCTTGTTCTTTGCCATGTGCTTGCCTGCGGGGTAAAGAAGGAATACCAGCGTCAGCGCGAAGGCAAGATGCACCGAGCGCAGCACCTGAGCGGGTATCGTCCATATGCTCGTATATATCTGGAACAGGGCAAAGGCTATAAGTATTGCGGAAATAACAAGAGAAATTCCCCTGGGCAGCCCGTTGCGGAAGGCGGATTCGCGGTCGTACTGTTCAAGCACCTTAGCGGCTTCCATCGCTGCTATTTCTTCCTCGCTCATTCCTGTGGTATCGACGTTCAGCTCGATGCCGCTCGCTTTTGGTTTCTTATCTTTTTTCTTTTTTAATAACTCCATTAAATCCTCTCCGGTGTCAGTATTTGTTAAATATCTTAACGCTCCCATAAACCTCAAATTAGGAGAGCCTTCGCCCTCCTAATTCTTATTAGGCTTACGTTGTGCAGTGTTACATGATGCCCTTTTCTTTGTAGTACTTGACAGCTCCGGGATGGAAGTCCACGGTAACGCCCTGAAGCGCGGTGTCCAGGGTAACTTCTCTTCCGTGGGCGTTGCCGGCGATGAGGTCGGTCTGGTTCTCGAAGATGGTCTTGGTAATGTTGTAAACTACCTCCTCGTCCAGATCGGTAGTGGTGGTGAGCACAGCCATCATGGCAACGGTCTCGGCCGCCTCCACACCGTATACGTCAGTGCCAATGGTAGTCTTGGCGTAGAACGGGTACTGGGCGATAAGGTTGTCTGCAATATCGCCGTCAATGGGAACCACTACTATGTCGGTGTAGTTGGCCAACTCGGTTATGGCGCTGTTAGGCAGCGCGGAGGTGGCAAACGCCGCGTCCACAGTGCCGTTCTGCATGGCTGTGGAAGCCTCGGAAAAGCTGAGATACTGCACGTCAAAGTCGGAGTAGCTCATGCCGGCAGCGGCGATTATCTGGCTGGCGTTCACCTCGGATCCGGAGCCCTGGTCGCCCACGCATACCTTTTTGCCCTTGAGATCCGCTATGGTCTTGATGCCGCTGGACTTGGTGGCAACAAGCTGCACCGCCTCGGGATAGAGGGAAGCTATTGCGCATAGGTTCTCCATGGCGCCGTCGTCCTTCATGGACTCGGTACCGGTGACGGCATACTGGAGAACGTCGTTCTGCATGAATGCAATCTCTGCTTCCTTGTTTTTGAGTTTGCGGGCGTTGTCGATGGAGCCGCCTGAGGTCTGAGCCGTAACTTCAACGTTGTCTATCTTGCTGGTAAGGACGCTGGCTATAACGCCGCCAAAGGCATAATAGGTGCCCGCGTCACCGCCGGTAGCCATATTAAGCCTGTGTATTTCAGAGCCGCCGCCGGCACAGGCGGTAAGGCCCAGTGCCATTGTGAATACCAAAGCTATTGCGATAAATTTCCTCATGAGTTTCTCCTCCTATATCAGAACAAATTGAGTACCCTTGAATACTTGTATACAATAACACAAACATCCATGTATTACAAGCATAGTTTAAAAATTATCACTGATATTTTTGCATTTAACTCTGCGCCCGGCTCAACAAGCCCTGCTGTTTTTTTCGCACAAAAACACGGCTCGGAGTTTGTCTCCGAGCCGCTTTTGCCGTTGTCTTATTAAATTCGTTATTCAACCCTGGCCCCGCACTGGCTGCAAAATTTCATTCCCTGGGCAACCTCCGCACCGCAGCCGGGGCATACTCTGCTTTGGGGAGCTTCGGTGGCTTCCGGCGCGGGCGGTTCTATCTTGGCGCCGCACTGAGGGCAAAACTTCGCGTCTGCGTTAAGGTTAGCGCCACACTGGGAACATTTCACGCTCTGCCCTTCCGCAGGCATGCTGGTATCAAGCACGGGAATGCCGGGCTGCACACTCGTCTGCGTTTTGACCGCGGAGGCAGCTTCCTCTGCCGCCGCGGCCTCCGCCGCCCTTCGTTCGCCCTCGGCCTTTATGGCCACTATCTGCTTTTGAGCCTCTTCTATGGCCGCCGTGCGCTGGTCCAGTTGGGAATATATCGCCGCAGCTTCCGCGGGCTCGCCCTCGCCGCCGTTGACGCGGTGGGCATAGTATACCTCGCCGAGCTGCCTGTAAATATCGTTCATAGCGCTGCGCTCGGAAGCTATCCTCGCGTTAATCTTCGCCATTTCGATGGCGTCGCCCGTCTTGTCGCCCACGTTCTTGGCTATGGAATTGATCTTGTCAAAAAATGCCATTTCCGATCCCTCCTTATATTGCTCTTATCTACTTAATAATATTATTATCTCCTGCTGCAAAAATCATATCACCAAAGCCTCCGTATTTCCATACCTTAAGCCCCATACACATGCGTTTTTTCAAATATGTAATATTTTCTTCACTATTTGACACGGTTATGTTGGAATGATACAATTTTAATATATTCAAGCTAACGCTGTCATCATATATCAAAGGGGTATTTTATGCTGGTACTAATAAAGGGCGCAGGGGACCTCGCCACAGGCGTTGCAGTGCGCTTAAAGCGCGCGGGCATGGATATAGTCATGACTGACCTTGTAAAGCCCAGCGCAATACGCCGCTCCGTAGCTTTCTCCGAGGCCATGTATCACGGTACAGCCAAGGTTGAAAGCATAACTGCCGTACTTGTTCCGGATGCCGAAGCCGCAAAGGCTGTAATAACCCAGGGAAATATACCCATACTGGCTGACGAGACCGGCCGCACCGCGCTTACTCTTTGCCCGGACACAATGGTGGACGCCATAATCGCCAAGCGCAACACAGGAACATCCATCTCTGACGCCCCTGTCGTCATAGCCCTCGGCCCCGGCTTTACAGTGGGCACGGACTGCCATGCCGCAGTAGAGACAAAGAGGGGTCACTACATGGGCCGAGTATACTATGAAAAGGGACAGAGCCCCATACCCAACACCGGCATACCCGGCATAATAGCCGGGCGCGGCGCCGAGCGCGTGATGCACGCTCCTGCCTGTGGCGTGTTCCACTGCATACACGCCATAGGCGACAGGGTGAAGGCACAGGAGACGGTGGCTATTGTCGGCGGCAAAGAAGTAAAAGCTCAAATAGACGGCACCCTCCGTGGCCTGCTGCCGGACGGCTTCTACGCTGCCGAGGGCATGAAGTGCGCCGACGTCGATCCCCGCTGCGAATACGAACACTGCTTCTCCTGTTCGGACAAGTCCTTGGCCATGGGCGGTGCCGTACTGGAAGCCATAATGCACTTGACCGGCGGACAAAGATAAGCGGCGCATCAGCCGCTTGAGGCTGTCGAAAAAGTGGCTAAACGCCACTTTTTCGAGTTTTTTTCATCCGGTGCTTGCGCCTATGGCGCGGTCAGCACCGAATGCAAAGTACGAAAACCTCTGGGTTTTCATCCGTTCTGACGCACATGTCGTCAGAGCCGGATTAAACATAAGGGGCTGCGGCCCCTTATCAACCCTGGGGTTTTTTGACAGACTGAAGCGGCAGTTCAGCCGCTTATTTTTTTATTGTCCGTTGACACTCGCTCCGCTATTTGATATCATATAGATATCAAACAGATAGGAGATTGGTTGTGATGGCTGAAAAAACGCTCAATAATCGAAAGAACGGAATGGTCGTCCTGCTCTTGCTGGTGCTCGTATATGTGGCTTCTGTAGTTCTTTTCATATTCGGGGTTTCGTATGATATACTGCCTCTTACCCTGATCAGCTGCGTATGGTTTGTTTTCGGCTGGATATTCTTCCTCGGGCTTAAGGTGCTAAAGCCTCAAGAGGCACTTGTCCTTACGCTGTTCGGCAAATACGTCGGTACCCTTAAGAACTCCGGCTTTTACTTTGTAAACCCTTTCTGCACAGCCGTGAACCCGGCAGCGGGCACAAAGCTCAACCAGAGCGGCGACGTAAAGGTTCTGGGCGCAAAGCAGTCCTCCGGCGGAGCCGATGTTTCCGTGGATATACCTACAAAGAAAATATCCCTCAAGATAATGACCCTGAACAACAACCGCCAGAAGATAAACGACTGTCTCGGCAACCCCGTTGAAATCGGCATAGCGGTCATGTGGCGGGTGGTGGATACCGCAAAGGCGGTATTCAACGTGGATAACTACAAGGAATATCTGTCCCTTCAGTGTGACAGCGCACTTCGCAACATCGTTCGCATCTATCCCTACGATATCGCCCCTAATGTGGACACCACCGGTGACGGCATTGCCGACGAAGGCAGCCTTCGGGGCTCCAGCGAAGTCGTTGCGGCTCGCATAAAAGACGAAATACAGGATAAGGTATCTGAAGCCGGTATAGAAATACTCGAAGCCCGCATAACCTACCTTGCTTATGCTCCGGAAATAGCCGCGGTCATGCTCCAGCGGCAGCAAGCCTCGGCTATCATAGACGCACGAAAGATGATAGTTGACGGCGCCGTTGGCATGGTAGAGATGGCCCTGGAGAGGCTCAGCGAAAACAGAATAGTCGACCTTGACGACGAGCGTAAGGCCGCCATGGTATCCAACCTCCTCGTGGTGCTCTGTGGCAACCACGATGCCCAGCCCGTAGTAAACTCCGGCAGCCTGTATTAAGGAGTCCCTTATATGGCGAGCGATAAAAAGCAGATACCCCTTCGCCTTTCCTCAAAGCTGTACGACGCTATATCCGCATGGGCAGAGGACGACTTCCGCTCTGTAAATGGCCAGATAGAATATCTGCTTACGGAATGCGTGCGCCAGCGCAAAAAGAATGGCAAGTATGTTTCAGATGAAATAGATATACCGCCGGAGTTGGATATCAAATAATATAAAAAAAGAGAGCGGTCCCCATATCCGGGTGGTCGTAAGACGCTCGGCTATGCCGTTCTCTTTTGCTATATAGGTTATTTATTTCCGTCAATATCGAACTTTATCTCGTCCGGCCTTACATAGCCCAGCTTTTCACGGGCGTACTGTATGAGGTAGGATTCGCTGCCGCTGTACTCTATCATGTACTCGAGGCGGGCCTTTTCCTCGTTCTGCGCCGCTATTACCTCCTGAAGCTGCGCCTGCTCCTCGGCTATAGCGTCCAGCTTTTTCTGCTGGGATATGAGCACGGCCGCGATTATAAATGCAAGCGCCACAAAACCCATGGCAAACGCCCGCATACGCTTTTTATTCCGTTTTCTTACCCTCTTTGCCATTACCTATGCGTCCTGCTCAAAGTTTTGACCGCTCGCTCCGGAGACACTTCTACTTACTACTTATCCTAATGCATATATAACATCAACGCAACTGTTTTTTTGTAAATTTTGCCTTCTTCGCTTTTTTCGCCCTTATGAGCCTTCCCGGGAAACGTGCATACAGGTATATTCCCAATGCTATCGCGGCAAAAAGATACAGCCGCAGCGTGCCGCAATTTATATACAGCAGCGTAAGCGCCACAAGAACCATAGCGGCGGCATAATAAAGCAGGTCTATAATTCCCGTTGTCACCGCGCTTTTGAACGGCTTTCGCAGCAGCGCAAACAGATCATACATAATCCCTATTACCAGCCCGCAGTTAACCGCCGCAACAAATCCGGCAAACTCGGTCAGCTCTCCCGGCGGGAACAGCTCCCTCATCTGAATATCCTTCCCAGCAGGCTTCCTCTCTCTTCGCCTTCGGCGTACTCAAGCGCGGATATCTCCCCTTCCAGCATTACCTGCCCCTCGTCCAGATTCAGCTTTGTAATGTGCAGATCCGCCCCCTCTATTCTCAGTTCTCCCGCTTCCGTAAGAAGCTGTACGAACTGTTCATTAAAGCTGTCCACGTCCTTTACACCTGTCACGCTAATGAGCCGCCTGTCGTCTATGTGTATGGAATGGCTTCGTATCCTTCCGCCTTCCAGCAACCGCTGATCCTGCATTTTTGCTTTACCCCCTTGTGAAACTTTCATAGATATATATGCAAAAGCTCTATGGAAAATTTGCCGATACCATAAAAAAACAGGCATTTTTTGTCATTTGTGAATATAAAGTTAATTTATGTCTTTTAACGCTTGACAGCTTTCTTTTTGGAATATACTATTATTATGATATTACATGTTTTCCCGGATAAAACCAATTGTATCAGCATAGCTTTTTCATTGATTAGATCCAGGCCAGGCAGAAAGAAAAACAGTGATTATATTTTTCCACTTTCTGGTAATACTATCGGTATGCGGCTTTTTGCTGCATCAGCAACTGAAAGTTATAGCTAATTCCGTGGTTTTTTATAAATTTTTATGCCATATGTCGAAAGGAGTACCCCCACAGTGACCAGAGAAATGCTTCAGGAAAAGAGCTTGAACGATCTCAGGGAGATCGCCAAGCTTCAGGGCGTAAAGTCACTCACAAAATACCGCAAGAACGAGCTTGTGGACATCATAATGAACGGCGGAGCGATACCCTCCGCGGTGCAGCAGCCAGCTGAGCCGCCGGCTCCCCAGCTCGAGGCCCAGCCTGATCCACAGCCCGCCGCCCCTGCATCCGGGCAGCCAATGCAGGCCGCAGAACAGCCAGCTGAGGAAGCACACGTGCGGCACAGCGACGTTCTGCACGAAGCTCCTGCACAGCCCCGCTCTCAGTATGTACCTGCGTATCAGGCACAGCAGCCCCGTCAGATGGGCTATCAGCAGCAGTACCGCAAACCCTATCAACAGAATTATCAGCAGCGGCAGGGATACGGCTACAATCAGAACCGTTATCAGCAGGGCTATCAGGCATACAACAGGGACTACTCCCAGCAGAGTTATCAGCCTTCTTATAACAGGGACTATTCCCAGCAGGGCTACCAGCAGCCCTCCTACCAGCAGGGCTATCAGCAGCAGAGCTATCAGGCCGCCTATGAGCAGCAGTCCGAGGAAAGCTTCCGCAGACCAGACCGTCCCGAGGGCTACTACAACAAAGAATACGGCACCAGCAATCCCGCAGTTCCCGGCCTTCTCGAGGGCGGAGAATGCGGCGATTGCGAAGGCGTACTTGAAGTGCTGCCCGATGGCTACGGCTTCCTCCGCAGCGACAACTATCTGCCAGGCAACAAGGACATATACGTCTCCATCGCCCAGATACGCCGCTTCGGCCTCCGCACAGGCGATCTCGTCACCGGCAAGACCCGTCCAAGCAAGGAGGGCGAGCGTTTTCTCGCGCTGCTGTACATAACAGCCATAAACGGCATTGATCCCGAGGAGGCCATGAAGCGTAAGCCCTTTGAGGAGCTTGTGCCCATATACCCCAATGAGCGTCTCACTCTGGAATATGACGACGGCACCGGCGCAAAGGACCAGAATCTGGCCATTCGCCTGGTAGACCTCATAGCCCCCATAGGCAAGGGCCAGCGCGGCCTTATCGTCAGCCAGCCCAAGAGCGGCAAGACTACGCTGCTCAAGAACATAGCCAACGGAATAACCAACAACTATCCCGACGTTACCCTTATAGTGCTGCTCATAGACGAGCGGCCCGAGGAAGTCACGGATATGCAGCGCAGCATAAAGGGTGAGGTACTGTACTCCACCTTTGATGAGCTGCCCGAGCATCATACCCGCGTAGCCGAAATGGCGCAGGAGCGCGCTATGCGCCTGGTGGAGCAGGGCAAGGACGTGGTAGTCCTCATAGACTCCATAACCCGCCTTACCCGCGCCTACAATATTACTATCCCCGCCACCGGCAAGACTCTTTCCGGCGGTATGGATCCGGGAGCTCTGCATAAGCCCAAGCGCTTCTTCGGCGCTGCCCGCAACATCGAAAACGGAGGCAGCCTTACCATAATCGCTACCGCCCTCATCGAGACCGGCAGCCGCATGGACGATATAGTTTATGAGGAATTCAAGGGCACAGGCAACATGGAGATACACCTTGACCGCAAGCTCTCCGAAAAGCGCATATTCCCTGCCATAGACATCTACAAGAGCGGTACCCGCCGGGATGACCTGCTTCTCTCCCCAGACGAAATGGACGCAGTGTACATCATACGCAAAATGCTGGGCAACGGCAATCCTGCGGAAATCACCGAGCAGCTCATCGCCATGCTTGAGAAGACGGAAAACAACAAGGAATTCGTCGCCAAGATACGGGCATGGAACAGCGCCTATGAGAAGGACGGCTTCACCACAGGCAAGACCTTCAACAAATAAACCGCGGCACTCCGTACCCCGGTCTCGGTCGGGTTCATTTATAAAAAAAGCCCGAATATATCAAAATAGTACTTGCACCGGCACCGCAGTATAAGATATAATAACTTCGTTCGGGTTGTATATGCCCGCATGCAGCAGGAGGGCGGCTAATCGCCCTGCGCCCAGCAAATACAGGAGGATAACACGATGAAGAAGGATATCCACCCCAATTACGGTGAGAGCATCGTTCGTTGCGCTTGCGGTGAGACCTTCAAGAGCGGTTCCGTCAAGGGTGAGCTCAAGGTTGAAATTTGCTCCAAGTGCCACCCATTCTTTACCGGCCGTCAGAAGCTGGTAGATACCGGCGGACGCGTGGATCGCTTTAAGAAGCGCTATGGCATGAACTAATTGCGACAGATAAAAAAAGCAGGGATTTCCCCGCTTTTTTTATTTTTGCAATATTGAACTTGTATGCGCACTTCCCGTATTGTATAATTTATATATTGTCAGTCAAAAGGCCGATATTTGGGCTTGCCGGAAGGAGGGACGCATATGCCGCGCAAACACGGGGATTTTCCGTCTGTACGTGACGCTATACTGTATACCGCATCCTCCCTCTTTACACAAAAGGGCGTCCACGGCACCAGCCTGGGCGATATCGCAGCCGAAGCAAAGCTGAGCAAGGGCACACTTTATTACTACTATTCCACCAAGGACGAACTTATCGTCACCATAACCGATGACTGTCTCTGCCATATGACGGACATACTTTTCTCCTGGGTAGACGGTCTGAACCGTGAGGAAGCCCTCCGCCCGGCGCTCATTCGCCTGTTTGAAAGTCTCATGGCAGACGATCACAACGCGCGGCTGTACTGCGTACTGTGCGCCGAATGCGCCAGCGAAGATACCCCAATACGCGAGCTCATGACTGAGTACAAGCAAAAGTGGCGGTTGATGCTGGAGCTGGGCGCGCTGAAGCTGCAATCCCGCAACGCCGGGATACTGGGCGAGCGGGCAGAGCTGTTCTTTACGCTGCTATCCGGCCATATGCTGCAAACCTTTGGCGGCATGGGCAGCATATCCATAGAGACCCTCGTGGACGCGCTGATGAGAGAATAAAGCGAATTCATGACCTTTTGGCGCTTTCGCAGCGCCCTCACCTTTCGGTCACGTGCCGTCCATTATAATCTTTACTTACTTGAAAACAGCCTGGGCTGGACGATCATACGCCGTACCATATCCAGGCTGTTTTTGTTTATACAGTTCTCAAACGTCCTAACCGCGGTACGCCGCTACATGCCTATCATATACTTTTGCTTTTTCCGGCCATCGGCTATCAGGAGCGCCAACAGTCCCGTGAAAGACAACAGCATCATTGCCGCGCCGCACAGCAGCCGTATATCTCCGCCCAGCTCGCCGGTCTTGCCTATGCTGCCCGTCTTACCTGCCCCCCCAGCGGGCTTAGGCGTGCTGCCTGGGCCCGGCGTTGAGCAGGGGGGCTGGGTCGGTGTAGCGCAAGGCTGATTGGATATATTGTCCACCGTCAGCACCACTGTATTGCCCAAGGATATGTAAGCGCCGTTGCCGGATACGCTCATGTCCCCATCACGCTCCACAGTGAGCGTCCATCCGCCCAAAGGCCTTATATATCCGCTGGGCGTTGCCGTTTCGGTTATGCCGTAGGTCCCCGGCCTGAGCTTTATGGTCTCGGTATTGCCTAACGCATCCGCGGTAACGGTCTTTGTGTAGCTGTTGCCGGTTATTTTGAACGTCGCACCGGATAGCGCCTTGCCCGTAGAGGCATCCCGCTTATGCAGCGTCAGGGCGAATGTCACGGGCTGATTCTTCAGCGTGACCGTAAACCCTGATACAGCCTTGCCGTTCAGCTTTAATCCTGAGTCGCTCAGGTTCATCGTCTGCTTTTCGCTGCTGAGCACATACCCGTCCGGAGCTATTACTTCCTCCAGTATGTAATCGCCGTATGGCAGGCTAATCTTTGCCGTACCGTCGCTGCCGGTGGTAAGTATATAGCTCTTTTCGCCGCTCAGCCTGAATGTGGCTCCCGTAAGCGCCTCGCCGGTATCCGACACTTTCTTCAGGGTTATCTCCTTTTCCTCTGCGGTGTTGGTTATCATGGCGGTGTATACAAGACCCTCCGGCTTTAGCTCGGTGCTCCCTACGCTTACCTTCCCGTATTCGTCCACGGTAAAGTCTATGGGGGCGTTCCAAAGCTTATAGCCCTTTGGCGCTTTTGTTTCCTTAGCCCGGTAGCTGCCCATAGTGAGCTCGGTGAATGTCACGAGGCCGTTGCTGTTGGTCACTCCCGTTGCCACAACTTCGCCCTGCTTTTCATTCATCCTGTAGAGGGTGAACTCCGCGCCCGCAAGGCGCAGCTCCTTGTTGTTTTTATCCACCTTTATGAAGCCTACCGCCGTACGCCTAAGCAGATTTTCTACCTTTATTTCAAGCGGCGCCGTCATATTCGCCTCGGTTATAGTGAAGGTTCTGCTGCCGTCCAGTATAGCGTAGCCGCTGGGCGCGTCGATTTCGGTAAGGGTATATGTGCCTTCCGGCAGGTCCTTGAGCGTTACTCTGCCCGCAGTTATTACGTTGCTGCCGTGCTCATCCAACGTGTATACGTCGCCCTCTGCCTTCCACTTGAGCAGGCTGCCATTTTCATCCGTCACGTTAAACTTCGCCCCTTCAAGGAGCTTTTCGGGGTTCTCGTGGTCTACCTTTTTAATGGTCACGCTGCCCAGTATATACTTGTTTGCCGCCTCAATAACTACGGGGCTGCCATGGACAAGCTCTGTCTTTTTTACTGAGTACTCCTTATCGCTCAGCGCATAGCCCTTTGGCGCCTTTATCTCGCGGATAGTGTAATCATCGTAAGGCAGCTCGGTAATAGACGCCTTGCCTGAGGCGTCGGTCGTCACTGTCTTGGTAAAGCCCCGGCTATCAGTAACGGCAAATTCCGCACCCGCAAGCTTTTTCTGCTTATCCTCGGAGTCGTGCTTATGTATCTCTATGGAGTAGCTGGTCTTTTCGTTGTTGAAGGTATATTTGAATTCGCCCACCGCTCCCCGCATTGCGTTGACGGTGATCTCCCGCACAAAGTCGCCGCTAAGCTGGTAGCCCGCAGGGGCCCTTGTCTCTACGAGCTTATAATTGCCCTCAGGAACCTCGAATACTGCCGTGCCGTCGTAGCCCGTTACTGCCTTTGCCACGACAGCGCCCTCCGCGCTGTACAGCGTAAACTCCGCCCCAACCAGCAGCTTTCCGTTTTCGCCCGCATCATGCTTTATCGCCGTGACCTTGTACATGGCCTTGTCATTCTTCAGCCGCAGCGTCACCTCGGTCTGCTGCCTGCTTATGGCTATGCTGTGGCGGTCTCCCTTCAACACATACCCTTCGGGGGCCTTTGTTTCCTTTACGGTATAATTTCCGAACTTCAGCCCTGTTATATAAGCCTTACCGTTGGCGTCCGTAACCACCGTGCCCGATGCGCCGTTGCCCGCAGCCGCCTCGTACCTGCCGTTATTCTTTATAAAGGTCAGCGGCGTACCGTCGCTTCCGGCTACGGTAAACTCCGCGCCCGCCAGGGCGCTGCCGTCCTTACCGTCAGTTTTTTCTATGGTAAGGCCACCGTATATCCGGCTGTTTTTCAATGTCAGCGTCAGCAGGCCGCCGTTAAAGTTCCACTCTGTCACCTCGCTGGTATTCGTCACCTGCTGAACTGTGCCCTCCGTTACGGTAAAGCCCCATCCGTTCAGGGGTATGGCATAGCCCTCCGCCGCAGCTACCTCGGACAACGTATATTTCCCTGGCGCAAGGGATATTGTATCGGTGATGCCGTTGCTGCCGGTAATGAGGGAATGTGTACCGCCATACTCACCCTTCAGGATAAAGGCAACGTTTGCAAGGGGCTGATTTGTATCCGCATCCACCTTCACGAGCCTGAGCTTAAAGTTTACGGGGGCGTTGCGGATGGTGATGGTCGCCCTCTCGTCCAGCTTACCGCCGTCAAGGTATATGTCGTCCGCCTTGACGGAGATATGCCGCCCCGCTCCGTTTATAACGTAGCCCTCCGGCGCTTTCATCTCTGTAAGCGTATATTCGCCTATGGGGAGCGTTATCTGCTCCGTAAGCCCATCGGCCCCTGTGGTATACCTTTTGTCCAGGCCGCCCCCAAGTATGCGGAACTCCGCGCCGGGCAGTACGAGCTTTTCATCGTTTGTGCTTACCTTTTTTACCTTAAAGCCATGCTCGACAGGGCGGTTTTCAACGGTCAGCTTATAAAGCTTATCACCGGCAAAGCCCTCGCCGCTCAAAACGCCATTTGAGTCTATTTTAAAGTCAAATTTCTTATCCGAGAGCTTATAGCCCTCTGGCACAGCAGTTTCTTTTATATAGTAGCTGCCGGGGTTCAATCCGGTGAAAAGCGCCACGCCCGCCTTGTCCGTCGTGACCTTCTCTACCTCCGTGTTATCCGCCTTGTACAGCGCAAATTCAGCGCCCTTGAGCCGCGTTCCGTCCGGGCTCTCCTTCAGCACGGCAATGCCCTTTTCATGGGGCAGATTTTCAGCCGTCAGCTCCAGCGCCTTATCGTACAGATCCGCCCGCACGCGAAACCTTATATCTTCCAGCGACACATAATTGGCCGGCGCCTTATTCTCCCGCAGAATATAGTCTCCTACCGGCAGGCCGACTATATCGGCATTTCCCGCCGTTATGGCTGTAACATCGCCGTCCTCGAAATAGGTATACACTCTGTCTTTGTTGGTAAACGTTACCTGCTTCCCTTCCGCATCAAATATGCTGAACTCCGCGCCTTCAAGCCTGTTTTCCTTCTCGTCCACCTTATTGAGCTTTACCTTGGTTTGGTAGTTTTCCGCAATGAACTCTACCTCTTTTCCGGCCTCGGTATGGCCCGATACATTTACCTTGTATGTCGCAGGATCCAGGGTATAGCCCACGGGCGGCGCGATCTCGGTTATGCTGTACTCACCGGCAGCGGGCACCTCCACCGTAACGGTACCGTCCGCGTCGGTCTCGACCTCCGCATAGAAGCCGCCGCCCCTCACGGCAAATTTCGTATTTGCCAGCTTTTTGTTCTCATCGTTAATATCCCTTTTTTCAATGCTCAGGGCATAGCGGCTCTTTGTGTTTTTTACGGAAATACTTATATCCGCACTAACCGTTCCGTCCTCATTCTTTTGCGGTATGTCAAAAGTATGCTCCGTATTGTCCAGTTCGCACCCCTCCGGCGCACGGCTCTCTATCGCCACATAGCTGCCGTAGGGTATGCCGGTTTTAACGGCCTTGCCATTGCTATCGGTTATCAACGTATAAATTGGATTTTTCCGGGCCTCATCCCCCATAGCGTATATTTTAAACTCCGCTCCGAGCAGGGGGTTCCCTCCATTATCGGTCTTTTTTACGGTCAGCAAGCCGGTCTTGGGCGTATTTTTCACGGTTACGGTGTTGCGCCCGTTCGTCGTGACCTCGAAGGGTATAAGCTCCTCGTTCAGTTCATAGCCCTCCGGCGCCGCCGTCTCTTGCAGGAAATATCTGCCCAGCGGCAGCGTTATTTTGCCGGAACCGCCGTTTGTAGTTATTATCTTGTCCTCTATAGGATTATTATCCTCATCCAGCACCTGAAATACCGCACCGTTCAAGGGTTCGCCCCCGTCGGCGCTTACCTTTTCAACGGTAAACTCCTTCTCCGTCCGGGAATTCGTCCATGGGTTCGGAACGCTGTCTATTTTTTTGCCTTCCGCCACAGCGTCGCCTATGCTCACATAATATGTGTCGTTGCTGCGCACATAGCCCTCCGGCGCTATTACCTCCGTAAGCTCATACACGCCATACGGCACGTCCTTAAAGCTGACCCACCCCTGATCGTCGGAAATGGCATACATCTGCTTAACGGTGGAATACGCCGTGCCGCTTCCCTCTACAAGCTTCAGCTTGAACACCGCCCCTGCGAGGCCCTTGTCCGCGCCGTCGGTTTTTTTGAATTCGATCTTTTCCTTTTCGCTCCTGTTTTCCAGCTTAAGCTCAATCGTTTTGTTATGGTTTTTGGCGTCCACCTTAACGATTTGATCTTTTATTCCCACTATGCCCTTTGGGGCATTTGTTTCGTTGAGATAGTATGTGCCCCAGAGCAGACCGCTTACGAATATCTCTCCGCGTCCATCCGTAGTGAACTCGGTGCCTGTATCCTCAAGGCCGGTATAGGTATATTTGCCGCCGCTTCCGCTTGCCTGTACAGCTTGGCCGCCGCTATCCTTCAATACAAACCTTATGCCCTCCAGCAGCTTGCCGTTTTCGTCAGTCTTGATTATTTTCAAATCGGCCTTGATACGGGTATTTCCTACGCTTACAGCCGTTGACTCATTTTTGATCGTGAAATTTTTAGGGTCGCTTATCGTCAGATACCCATCCGGCGCTTTAACCTCCTCCAGCACATATTCGCCCAATGGCAGGTATTCGAGGGCAAAGGTGCCGTTCTCGCCGGTGACTATCGCGGTCGCATCTTCTTTTTTATCGGCAAAAGAAGCAAAGCTTGTCCCATCGACCTTTACATACTTCCCCTTGCCGTTCCTGATTATAAACTCCGCGCCGGGAAGCTTTGTTTTTCCGTCCTCGGCAAATTTTGTGACGGTGAGCTTCGTCCTTTTGTTTATAACATCCCCGACCTGTATGACGCTTCCATTGCTGCCATCGCCCTTTACTTCAACGTTAATGCTGCCGGCAGGAACATACCCCTGTGGCGCTTTGGTCTCCGCGATAGTATACCTTCCAAATGGAAGGCCCTCAAATTTTACCACGCCATCCTGCCCGCTTGCGGATTTCTTGGTTATGCCGTTGCCGCTGATTTCAAACTCAACGCCTTCAAGCAGCTTCCCATCGTCGCCCTTCTTCGTCAGTTTAAGCGTGTACTGCTTTAAGCTGTTCTCTATATCGGTTTTAACATCCCAGGCATCGTTTCCGCCTATCTTGAAAGGCCGTATGGTTTCATCCAGCACATAACCGTTGGGCGCAGTTATTTCCTTCAAATAGTAGGTGCCGGCGGAAAGGTCGTTAAATTCTGCCACACCTTGCCCATTGGTAACTGCGGTCTTAGGATCATTATCTGCTAAATCTTTATTCTCATACAGCCCAAACACAGCCCCCGAAAGCGGCTGGTTGCCATCGGTCTTGGTTATGCTTATGCTGCCCTTATCGCGGGTGTTAGTCCATGTCAAAGTTACGGTTTCGCCAGCAAAGCTGATTCCTTTTGGCAGGTCGTCTACGGTTGCAGTACCGTCAGCCTTTATTTCCACGGTAACGGTTCCGTCATATCCTCCGTAACCCTTCGGGGCAGTTTTTTCGATTATAGAATACTTCCCGGCTTCCAGCCCGGTAAACTCCGCAACGCCGTTATTATCGGTGGTTTTCTTATCTGTTTTCGGGCCGAACAGCATAAACTCCGCGCCCTTCAGCGGCTTGCCGTCTTCATCTTCCTTCATTATGGTTATGCTGCCCGCGGTATACTTCTCGTTGGTCATGGTGATTGTCCCATGGGCGGCGGTCTTTTTTATAGTAATCCCATCAGAGGGCTTGCTACCAAGTATATACCCCTGCGGTGCGGTTATCTCCTTGACGTAGTATGTGCCGTATTCAATAGGACTGCTCGTCCAGCTTCCGTTTACGGTAGAAAATTCATCTATCAACTGATCGGCGGTACTGTCTGTGCCTTCCTTCCAGAGCTGAAACGTACCGCCTCCTATTTGTTCTTTCCCTTCGCCGAGCTTTTTGAAGCTGACCGTGCCCAGCCCCGAATCCGGCGTGTTTTTGATGCTTACTGAAGCCGTACCTTTATTGACGTTTCCGTCCTCAACGGATACTATCGTAACAACATTGTCTTTTTTGTTTATCACGACCTCTTTATCCGGCCCCGCAACATAGGCACTGCTCTCCTCAACGGTTTCGCGGAGGGTGCAAGTATTATCACCTTCGCTCAGCTTATCCGCGCTGATATAGAGGGTAGCATTTGAGATTTCGTCGTTTACAGTTGCAGCAGCTATCACACCTTTATCCCCTATAAGTTGGAAGGTGGCTTCTTTGCCCGCTCCATTGCCCTCCCAGGTCTTATTTACGGTCAGTTCCGCGTCGCGGCGGACGTAAACGACACTATTGTCGCTTATCCTATTCTGTGCAACGCCGCCGGGCTGAAGCTTATTCATATTGACATTAACGGTGAAGTCGATAGTATAAAATCCCTGTGCTATTGCCCCGTCTTTTATTTTGGTTATAGTTACAGTCTGGCCATTTACTTCAAGTTTAAAGTATTCGCCTGCGTCTGTGCCATATGTGACTGAATTGTCCTTATAGCTAAAGCAGTCCTCCAGCACGTCCGTAACGATTACCGCATCCTTGGCAATAGCATTCTCGCCGTATGCGCTGATCTGTATTCGGAAAGTGACAGTTCCGGTTTTTTCATTTATATCTAATACAGTTACCTCATTGTTGCCGTTCATTATATATTTGCTGGTAGTGACCGCGCCCGATGTATACTTGCGCGCCACCACCTGCGCAGTTTCGCTTATCGTATCATCAATTATCATGTTTACCTTGTTGGTAACATCATTCACATTTCCGACAAGCTTGGCAAAATACCTTAATTCGATATTCGCAAGAGATGAATCCTCCCCCGGCAAAAAGCTCTCTCCGCGAGAAAATGTGACGGAAAAGCCCGTGCCGCCCTTCGATATCGTTATATTTCCAAGTTCATTATGCGTACCTGTCAGGCTTTCCCCAGTTTGAGACAAAGTAACCCGCGAACCGTCTATATATAGCTTTATACACTTATCAAGGCTCGCATCGACACTTCCGCTGACGTCGCACAGCGCCAGCGCGCCGTTGCTCATGTCATCCTCTATCGCAACTCTTTGAGTATAATTTTTGCTTACGCCAAAGTTTACCCGATAGGTTATCGGCTTGCTCTCATCATTCAGAATGTATATATTGTGATCCTTATCCGCTCCCGGCATATAGTTCGCAAACATGGTTTTCTGAAGATAGGGTTCTGTTTCTCCCGTTCCGGTTCCCGTCCCTGTCCCTATCTCGGTCTCAGACTCGTTCATGCCGGCTATGCCTATGGATATTTTGCCCTTTCCATCCCCGTCATAGCCGATAAAATTTGCTACCGTTTCAATATTAAATGATATGCTTACTGTTTGTTGACTGCTGCCTATGTCTTTTAACGTCAATGTTAGCTCATGCTTATTTCTATCGTATTTGGCATCTTTAAACCACTGCTTCCAATCCTTGTTATAAGCGTTTTCCACGTCCTTGATATCAAGAAATTCCGGCAGCTTAACCGTAACCTCGGTATTCTCAACAAGGTTAGGCTTTTCATTAAGGTCTGTATCCATTATCGTAACCGAAAATGTGCAGATTTCTCCGTCCTCTACGGTTTCCTTGCCGCCCGAGATGTTTATTGTTATTCCGCCATTTGTAAGCTCATCAGCATTGTTGGACATGAGATTAAAGCCCCTGAGCAACGTGGCGGTAAGTAGCGGCGTGTCGGTAGGTTCTATGGTCGGGCTTGCCTCCGGCGTATCGGTGGGTTCGACAGGCATGGGAGTGGGCGTTGCGGTAAGGTCGTCCTCGCTTATTTCTATTGTTTCCGCTGCCCCCGGCGTGGGCATGCCGCCCTCGGCAGGCAGCTCGCCGCCCTCCGGCGGTTCTGCCGCCGGGGTAGGCGTTGGCTCCGCCTCCAGCAGATCGGATTCATCCAGTATCACTATGCCCGGCTCCTCATTTAAGGCCATGGCAGTGCTCATAAGCACCTGACCGGCAAGCATCGTAAGCATCAGCAAAGCAGCAAGCACGCGATTAAAGCTCTTGAATTTCATAGTCCTTATCCCCTTTGATCCTTTGTTTTATGGCTGCATTGCCGCATATATGAGCAGCCGGTGTGTCCCTTTCCCGACCGGGGTACATGTCACCAGAGTAAGCGAGTATCCGTCGTTGTGGGAACTCAGCGCATTAAACAGCTCCTCCGGCTCGATAGTTTCCTTCCCCGTAACGGTATATGTATAAACATCTCCATCTCCAGCGGAAAGGTTTATCTCGTCCCCTGCTTCCAGCTCATCCAGCCTGTTGAAATGTCTGCCGTATTTTTTCATCCGGTGGCCGAATATGACGCAGTTTCCCGGCGCACCCATCTCAGCCGATGAGGGCAGCCAGCCCGCGCCGCCCCGCAGGGCGCGCCTATCCGCGCCTTCCATTACCGCCATTTTCAGGTCTATGGCGGGTATGGATATAGTCCCGCGGCCCACCGACTTACTTTCCTCGGTGCCTTCTTCCGGCTCATAGCCGGGAATCGAGCCCATGTCCTGCTCAAAGCCCGGCTCGTAGCCCTCGAAGGTCTCGTCCTCCTCTCCCTGCACCTCCGGTAGCTGCATATCTGGTATTTCCACGCTGCCTCCGCTCGCTTCTATCATGGCAATTATCTCCGTCTCTTTGGCCGCCCGCCTGTTGTCTATCACGCCGGGCCGCACCATAAAAAGCACGCCTATGGTCATCAAGAGAAGCATGAACACCACTAACATAACGGCTATTACCTTGCTATCCTTCATGTGCCGCCTCCATGCTTAAAACCAGGGCGCTATGTTCATATTGAACCAGCTATAACCCATGTCGATATAGGGCAAAAAGCCCATATCCATAAGCAGGCCGGCTATGACCCATAGAGCGGCAAGTATTCCTGCGGAGAGCGCTATGGCGGCAGCCAGCCTTCCCGCGCTCCACGGCCTTTTCTCCGCCTTGGCCTGAATAGGGATATCCGACGGCTGAACATCGGCCCGCTTTATCTCCGGCTGGGTTCTAGGCAGCTCTGGGGCGTTTGCATTCGTGGCAGTGTAGAACAGTCTTTCGCAGGATCGGCGCAGCATATCCGCCTGTATCTCCTCCGCCCTGCTGTAAAGCAGCGCTTCCACAGGGTCTTTGCTGTTGGCCATTTTAACGGTGATATACAGGTCGATAAGCGCCTCCCTGAGCGCCTCTTTGGCCACCTCCTTATTCCCGGAGCGCTCCAAAAGCCGCAGGTATACCGGCTTTCCATAGGTCAATACCATCGTCCTGAAAGCCTCGTCATCTCCCGCTTTGATCCTGCATAGCAATTCCCTTGATTCCACTCTCTTCTTCCTCTGTTTATAATGTAATTTTTAAGAGTATTATATCGATATTTTTTCGCAAATTGCAAGTGCAAGTTGGACACCTGCACGGTAGAAATTAGTTAATCAGAGCATCGGTCAGGATGGAAGCCTCTGGCTTCCGTTCTGGGCGATGCTGCCGCAGCCGGAGGCTGCGTAAACAGAGTCGAGGAACTCATCAAACAGTTCCTCCGGGGTGCGGTAGCCCAGCTTCTTGCGAGGGCGTCCGTTCAGCTCATCAGCAGCAGACAAGATGTACTCTGGAGAGAAGGATTCAATGGAGGCACCCTTGGGCACGAAGGCTCGGAACAGCCCATTGTGACGCTCGTTTTGGGGACGTTCCCACGAAGTATAGGGATGTGCAAAGTAGACTGCACTGCCCCAGTTCTCGACCAGACTGAACGTAGAGAACTCCGAGCCGTTGTCCACGGTAATGGTCTTGAAGACCTGTGAGAACTTGTCTCCGAATTCCTCCCTGAGCGATTGCATGGCGTTCAGAACGGAGTCTGCATCCTTGCCGGGAATCTGGATGGCAATATAGTTCTCCGTTTTCTTCTCCAACAGGGAGAGGACGACAGCCTCTTTACCAGCCCTCTTGCCCACGACAGTGTCACCTTCCCAATGTCCCTCCTCGATGCGCAGAGCCGCAATCTCAGGTCTCTGGGAGATGTCCGTGCCGAAGCTCTTCTTGTGTTCACGGGGCTTGGAATCCTTGTGCTGCTTGCGTTTCATGGCTTCGGGTAGTTCCGTCACAGACAAGTCAAGGTTGCCTGCCCAGACCTCATTGTAAAGAGTGCGGGTGCAGACCATCTCATCTGCTGGAAACAGCCCATGCAGACGGGCATAGCCAACGCAGGAATCCAGAGACC
>ERZ779896.762-NODE-762-length-36658-cov-8.055460_pt1 | contig 36658 bp, 34 predicted proteins | sample MGYA00511067_ERZ779896 | MGnify/ENA primary metagenome ERZ779896 (study PRJEB29588, sample SAMEA2161597) | human gut metagenome | biome: human gut; feature: human-associated habitat; material: faeces | place: Denmark | collected 2008/2010 ... | reverse complement strand
TTCAGTTTTCAAAGAACCATCGCTCTTCAAGCGACTTGATTATCTTACCACATTCGTAGAGGTTTGTCAAATGATTTTTTTGAAATCTTTTTCATCGCTCTTTCGAACGGGGCCGCTTCATCAGCGACGGGTATTATCTTACCACACTGCCTTCTTTGTGTCAATAGGTTTTTTCCATGTTTTTTGAAATGGCCTTGAGCGGGTGCGGCGTGTCATTATGGTTGGTATGGCGCAAAGGCTTCCCAGGTTTTCTGATAGAAGGTTTCCCGTTTTTCGCTTTCCTTACACTGTCTGCCTTACCACATACGAAAAAGATTTCTCGCTCCGCTCGAAATGACGGTGTGGGGGCGCGGCTTCATGAGGCTGAGCGTCATTATGCCTAGCTTTGCCCGTAGGTTTCCTGATGACGGGTTTCCCGTTTTTCGTTCTTCGCATATACACCGTTTTACCGCGAATGAAAAAGATTTCTCGCTTTGCTCGAAATGACGGTGTGGGGCGTGGCTATCCCGGCCTGCACGTATTGTCCATAAAAAAAGGCGATGTGAAATAACGATTATCTCATTTTCGCGTTCCATCTGCCGCAGGGGACTTGCAGCTCTCATAGGAGTGACCGAGAAACCTTATCCCAGCTGTCTTTCATGCCATAGTCACCCTATCCGCCCCTTTCGGGCACCTTCCCCTAGAGGGGAAGGCTGCGATACGAGAATACCATCTTCCAAGAAAAGGCGGCGAAGCCGCCACCTGAACCTTGAACCAAATGAAAGCAAAGTAAAAAGGGGCTGTGAAGAAATGAAGATTCATTTCTTCACAGCCCCTTTTTTTTCTATCTAAAAGATCTTATCCTGATGTCCGACTTTCTTTTTATTGCCTTTCTTCTCGTCGCGCTCTTCGAGTTTACGCATGATGTCGTAGAGATCGACGCCAGAGTTTTCCCACATCACAAACAGATGATAGAGGAGGTCACAGGACTCGTCGATGATCTCTTCTTTGTCTTGATGCTGGTCGGCGATGATGACTTCAGAGGCTTCTTCGCCGATCTTCTTGTCAATCTTGTTTTTGCCTTCGCTCTGCAGGTAATTGGTGTAGGACTTATCCTGCGGATGGGCGCGGCGCTCTTTGATTTCTTCAAAAAGAGTATGAAGTATCGCAAGGCTTCCTGTTTCTTCCCTATTTTCCCACTCTGTAAGGCTTCTGAAGAAGCAGGTGCGATGATTCGTATGGCAGGCAGAGCCATCGGGAATGACCTGCACGACGAGGGTGTCCGCATCGCAGTCCACGAAGATCTTCTTTACATGCTGAAAGTGGGCCGATTCTTCTCCTTTATGCCAGAGCTTCTGTCGGCTTCTGGAGAAGAACCAGGTTTCTCCTGTCTCGATGGTTTTCTGCAAGGATTCCTGATTCATATAGGCCATCATGAGGATCTCGCCGCTTCTGGCGTCCTGCACAATGACAGGCACAAGGCCTTTTTCATTGAAAGAAATGTTTTTTATGTCTACTGTTTCCATAATGTTGCCTTTCGCATTTTGTAGCATTGGGATGGAAAATCGGGTGCAGGGTTGTGGAACGGCTTCGGCATAAATTTTATATGGCGGCGAAGCTGCTCCTCCCCCTTGAGCCTTGAACCATTTATACTCTTATTTCTACTCCGTTCTGTGCGAGGTAGTGTTTGAGGTCGGGAATCGCGATTTCTCCGAAGTGGAAGACGGAGGCAGCCAGTGCTGCATCTGCGCCTGCTTCGAAGGCTTTGAGGAAGTCTTCTTTCTTCCCCGCACCGCCGGAGGCGATGACGGGGATAGAGAGCTCTTCCGAGAGGACTCGCATGAGCTCCAGATCATAGCCATCCTTTTCACCGTCTGCATCGATGGAATTCATGCAGATCTCTCCTGCGCCGAGCTCCATGCCTTTTCTGGCCCAGTCTACGACGGACAGTCCTGTATTCTTGCGTCCGCCTTCGACGAAGACGTCCCAGCCGCCTTTGCCGTTCCGCTTGCCGTCGATGGAGAGGACGACACACTGATTGCCGAAGCGTTCAGCACTTTCGCGGATGATTTCAGGATGCATCACAGCGGCAGAATTGACGGAGACTTTGTCGGCTCCTGCCAGCAGCATAGTACGGAAATCGTCTGCTTTGCGTATCCCGCCTCCTACCGTGAAGGGGATGGTGAGCTCTTCTGCGATGGCACGGACGGTATCAACGAAGGTCTCGCGTCCTTCGTGAGTGGCAGTGATGTCATAGAAAACGAGCTCGTCCGCGCCGGATTCGGAGTAGTATTTTCCCAGTGTCACCGGATCGTCAACGTCCTGAAGATTGTGAAATTTTTTGCCTTTGACAACGCGCCCGTGGTTCACATCCAGGCAGGGAATGATTCGTTTGGCTAGCATAATGTTGCGTCCTTTGCGGGTGTACTCAAATGTGGTGGATCAAGAAGGCTTGGGGTCAGCCCGAGGGGCGTGCTGTCCCTTGATTGCATGCGAAAGAGGTTCAGCAGGTTCAAGAGGTCCAAGAGGTTCAACGGGGATGGTGCGGCGCATAATACTATGGAAGCGCCGCGAAGTAAAATAGAGCGATGCCCAAAAGTTGTATTCAAGTCACCAGTCACTAGTCCCCAGTCACTCGAGGCACCTAATCCCTAGCCACTCATCCCTAATCCCTGCTTTTAAACTTGTGGTGCAGCGCAGCCGCCACATCAACCTTGACCCCATCAACCTGAACCCTTTACTTTTCCTGGATCTCCACGATCTCTTCCATCGAAACTTTTTCTTCATAGAGGGCTTTGCCGGTGATCGCACCGTAGAGTCCCATGTCAGAGAGTTTTCTGAGGTCATCTGCGCAGGAAACGCCGCCGGAAGCGATGAGGTGGATCCCGGGAAGTGCCTGCAGCTTTCCCATCATCTCGAAATTCGGTCCGGTCAGCATACCGTCACGGCTGATGTCGGTGTAAACGATGGTATTGACGCCATTCTCCAGAAGCGTCTTGACGAAGGGCAGGACCTTCTGGCGACTGCCGTCGACCCAGCCGTTGGTGGCGACGGTGTCACCGTGGGCATCGACGGAGACGGCGATATGGTCAGCGCCGTATTTCTTAGCGGCCTGGATCGCAAAGTACGGAGAGGCGACGGCTTTCGAGCCGATGATGACGCGCCAAACGCCGTTCTCAATATGCTGCTTGATGGCCTGCTCTGTGCGGATGCCGCCGCCGACTTCGACGGGAATCTTCACCGCTTGACAGATGCGATGGATCACCTCGGTATTCACGCCATTTCCTTTGAAAGCACCATCAAGGTCGACGACATGGAGGTATTTGGCCCCGAGGGATTCCCACTTGAGTGCCATTTTTACCGGATCATCGCCATAGACAGTGAGGTCCTGAATTTTGCCCTGCTTTAGGCGGACGCAGTGTCCGTCTTCTATATCAATTGCTGGAAATATTTTCATTTTTGTAACCATTCTGCTAAATTCTTCCAGATCCTAAGCCCTACGGGCCCGGATTTTTCTGGATGAAACTGGAATCCCAATACATTGTCTTTTCCGACGACGGCAGGCACGGTGACGCCGTAGTCTGCGGAAGCGATGATGTCTTCGCTGTCCCCGGGTGTCTTGTAGTAGGAGTGTACAAAGTAGACGTAGCTCTTCTCGGGGAGACCGGCAAGCACTTCATGCGGCCGGTGCATCACGAGCTCATTCCATCCCATGTGCGGGACTTTGAGATCGCTTGGCGGAAAATGAGCAATGCGCCCCGGAAGAAGTCCCAGAGCCGGCACTTCGCCCCCTTCTTCGGAGACTTCATAGAGTGCCTGCATGCCGAGACAGATACCGGCGAGTTTCTTGCCCTTTCTGACTTCTTCGCGGATGATTTCTGTCAGTCCATAGCCGGAGAGGTGTTCCATGGCATCCTTCATCGCACCGACGCCGGGGAGAATCATGGCTTTCGCCTCGCGGATCTCTTCCGGATCGCGGGTGACGACGACATCAAGACCGGCCCGGGTGGCTGCGCGCACGACATTTGCCAGATTTCCTGCATCGTAATCAATGATGGCTATTTTCATCAAAGCACTCCTTTGGTGGATAATACCGTGTCACCTTCGATGGTGACAGCCTCCTTCAGCGCGTGGCCGATGCCTTTGAAAAGAGACTCGACGATGTGATGCCCGTTCACGCCATAGAGCGTCGACATATGAAGATTCATCTTCGCGTTGTTTGCAAAGGCGAGGAAGAATTCCCGCGTCATTTCCGTCTCGAAGCTGCCGATCCTCTCGACAGGGATATCGACATCAAAGACGAGGTACGACCGACCGGATAGATCGAGCACGATGCGGGAGAGCGCTTCATCCATCGGGCAGAAGAAGCAGCCATAGCGATGGATTCCCTTCTTATCCCCCAGTGCTTTTTCGAATACCTCTCCCAGCGTGATACCGATGTCTTCGATGGTATGGTGGTTGTCTACATCGAGGTCGCCCTGACAGGTCAGGAAAATGTCCATGCCGCTGTGACGGGCCAGAAGGTGCAGCATATGGTCAAAGAATCCGATGCCGCTAGTCCCTTCAAAACGTCCTGTCCCATCGATAGTCAGACTGATGGAAATATCCGTCTCGCCTGTCGTGCGGCGAAGTGTGGCTTTTCTCATGTGAGTGCCTCCCGGAATACGGAAATCAGCACATCATCGACATCTTTCGTGGTGACGGAAATGCGGAAACCATTCGGGATGTCTTGGCTGTTTCTATAAATCTTGACGAGAATATCTTTTTTGCGAAGAGCTTCAAAGATCTCCTCCTGCTTTTTATCCACCTGAACGAGGAGGAAATTGGTGCAGGACAGGTAGACCGTGACGCCCGGGATCTCCTTCATGGCCGCGTAGAGACGATCTCTTTCCACGCAGATGGCATCGCGCACTTTGAAAATATCCTCTCTGTGACGGATGACGATCGGCGCAAAGAGCTGGGTGAAAGCGTTCAGATTGTACGGTGCCTTGATCTTCGCGATGGCTTCGATCAGCGCTTCATCGGCAGCGAGGTAGCCGCAGCGCATGCCGGCCAAAGCAAAGGCTTTCGAGAGCGTGCGGAGGACAATGAGATTCGGATATGTATCGATGAGATCTATGACGCTTTCCTTCTGGGCAAACTCCATGTAAGCCTCATCGACGAAGACGATATTGTCAGCGGCCTTCAGCACTTCCTCGATGAATGCGCGCGGGAGCAGATCGCCGGTCGGATTGTTCGGATTGCAAATGACAGTCACCTTCGGCTGGTATGTCCTGACCGCTTCCAGAAGTCCTTTCTGGTCGCGCCGGTATCCCGGAAGATCCTTGACCTTGATGGCAGAGGCACCCAGCGTTTCCGCGCCAAGCTCATACATGTCGAAGGTCGGGCTGTGGATCAGGATCTGATCGCCCGGATCAAGGAAGGTCCCCAACAGATAGGTGATCATTTCATCGCCGCCATTGCCGACGATGAAGTTCTCCGGCTTCGCGCCGATGTAGTCCGCCAGCGCTTCCCGAATGTCATCGGACATCGGCTTCGGGTAAATCTGCGGGCGGAAGGTATCGAGAACTTGGATGAGCTCCTCTTTCACGCCGGGGATGGTCAGGACATTCAGGTAATTTTCATTCGCATTGATGACATGCTTTTCTGCGATCGGCGCTACGAAGTACGGATCAAAGTCAGCGATCGTTTTTCTGAGCCATTCAGTCTTCATCACGCACCTCCATCGCATGAGCATGAGCCGTCAGGCCTTCCGCTTGGGCAAAGATCTGGACCTTCTTGGAGATCTTCTGGAAGGCCTCTTTATTATACATTTCTACACTGCTGTGCTTGACGAAATCATAAACGCCGAGCGGCGAGGAGAAAGCGGCGGTACCGGAGGTCGGAAGCGTGTGGTTCGGGCCAGCCATGTAGTCACCGAGCGGTTCGGAGGTGTATTTCCCGAGGAAAATAGCGCCTGCATTATAAATGAGCGGCAGATACTGCTTCGGATCCGGCAGCTCGACTTCCAGATGCTCCGGCGCGATCTTATTCACGATGTCAAAGCACTGTGCCGCATCCTTGCAGAGGAAGGCCTTCGCATAATCATCGACAGAGCTCTTCATGATCTCATAGCGGGAAAGCTCTTTCATCTGGCGCTCCATCTCCGCTTCGACCTTTTTACCAAAGTCTGCATCCGGCGTGATGAGGAAAACAGCCGCACGCGGGTCATGCTCCGCCTGCGACAAGAGGTCGGCTGCGATCCATGTCGGATCCGCGCTGGCATCTGCCACGCAGCACACTTCGGATGGGCCTGCGATCATGTCGATGCCGACCGTACCGAAGACGAGACGCTTCGCCATAGCGACGAAGGCATTGCCCGGTCCTACGATCTTGAAGACCGGCTCGACAGACTCCGTGCCGTATGCCAGCATCGCGATGCCCTGCGCACCACCGACCTTATAGATCTCCTTTACGCCAGCCACATAAGCAGCAGCCAGAATATTTGGATTCACCTTGCCATCCTTCCCTGGCGGTGTCGTCATGGCGACCGAAGGGCAGCCAGCCACGAGCGCCGGTACCGTATCCATGAGTACAGTCGACGGATAGGCCGCGCGGCCGCCAGGTACATAGACGCCGACACGCTGGATGGGGAGGAACTGTTCCCCGAGCTCCACGCCCTCTCTGAAATTCTTCGTCCAAGACTTTCTCACCTGTTCCTTGTGGAACGTCTCAATATTCGCTTTCGCTTCTTTCAGAACTTCCAGAAATTCCGGCGTCACCTGCGCGAGGGCTTCCTGCATCTCTTCTTCCGTCACGCGGAAATCGGAGAGCTCTACCCCGTCGAATTTCTTCGTCAGCTCACGGATGGCTGCATCACCGCCGTCTCTCACCTTCTCCAAAATAGCGGATACGGACTTCTCCAAGTCTTCCGATAAATTTACATTGCGGTTCGTCAATGTACGTACTTCTCTCAAAGTAAAACCTTTTTCAGGTACTGTGATCCATTCCATGATGTTATTATCCTTCTTTCAGTATATAAGTTGGCAGGTTCAAGGTTCAGGGTTCAGGGTTGCGGCTCCGCCGCGAATATATATGGGCGATGCCCGAAGGTGAGTGGGTTGCAGGTTTCCCGTTTGGAAATTCCAAACACTGTCCGACAGACCGCGAATGACAAAGATTTCTCGCTTCGCTCGAAATGACGATACGAGAACCTCTGGAGTCTCCCCATCTCCTAGCCTCTTAGGCTCCAGCCATTCGAGGCTCCTAATCCCTAGCTGCTAGTCACCAGCCACCAGTCACTTATTTAACCAACGCCATAAACTCTGCCATTTCCTTCTGCTTCATTTTATACGATACCTTATTACAGATGAGGCGGGCGGAGAAATCCATGAAGTAATCATACGCTTCGAGCCCATTCTCGCGAAGCGTCGTCCCCGTTTCCACGATATCGACGATGACATCCGAGAGGCCGACGAGCGGTGCCAGCTCGACCGAGCCATTCAGCTTGATGATATCAATGGGCTGGAAGCGATCTGCGAAATATTTTCGCGCGATGGACGGGTACTTCGAAGCCACCGTCAGGATCCGCTTCTGCATGACCTTCTGATTTCCCTTGATGCCAGACACCGCCATGCGGCAGCGGCCGATCCCAAGATCCAGCACCTCATAGACATCCTCTTCCCCGTCCTCCATGAGGACATCCTTCCCGACGATGCCGGCATCAGCTGCCCCGCGGCGCACATACACCGCCACATCCGGACTCTTCACCAGCGTCACGCGGATACGCTCCTCATCATCGGTGAAAATGAGCTTGCGGCTCTCATCCGAATAATCAGAAAAATGGAAGCCCCCCTCCGCCAGCCGTTTCATGACCGTCTTCGCGATGCGCCCTTTCGCCAGTGCAATATGCAGCATACTACAGACCTCCCAATTTCTCTTCCAGCTCTTCCTTCGTGAGCGCCGCCCCCTCTAAAAGGAAACGCCCCTCTTTATAAGAAACGATCAATTTATAATCACCTCTGGCGATCGCATTCGTACTCGCGACCCCCATCACCGAGTAGCCCTTCTTGCGCCAAGCCATAAGCGTCACGATGAGATCCCGGTCCGCCTTCTCATAGACCACCGCCAGATCGCACGAGGGTGCCATCTCTTCCAAAAGATTCGAATCCGCCATCACTTCATAAAGTAGATTCATATTCATCCCGAAGCCGCACGCCGGACGCGGCACCTGGAACTGCGCCGCCAGCGAATCATACCGCCCGCCGGAAATCAGCGAGTACAGCGCGCCATCCGCATAAATGCGGAAAACCAAGTCCGTATAGTATCCCATGTGCGACGTGAAGCCGAAGTCCAGCTGCACGCGATCCGCATAGCCTGCGACCGACAGATACTCATACACCTTCTCAAGGCGAGCGAGGGCATCCGCCATCTTATGATTCAGACACAGTCCTTCCGCACGCTTCAGCGTCTCTTCATAGCTGCCAAAGAGCCGCGGCAGCTCCAAGAGCACATCCCGCTGGATCTTCGTGATCGACAGCCGGTCAGCCAGCTTCTCAAAGGAAACGAGATTTCTCTTCTCCAGGAACTCACGCACCTGCGACAGCTCCTCCTTCGAGAGCCGCAGCTCTTCAAAAAGCGCATCCATGTACGCCACGCTCCCGAGATCGATACGCATATCATGGATGCCCACCGACTCCAGGAATTCCGCCGCCATCACCATGACCTCGCCATCGCACTCCGGCGTCTCATCCCCCAGGACTTCGACCCCGCTCTGCAGGAAATACTTCCCGTGCGTCGACTTGCCATAGTATTCACGGAAGACCATCGACACATAGCCGAATTTCAAAAGCTGCCGCGCATCCGGATACTCGCGCGACGCCGTCTTCACGAGCGGCACCGTCACATCCGGCCGCATGACCAGCACCTCCCCCTCGCTGCTGATGGTCTTGATCATCTCGCGCTGCAGTTGTGGGAAATAGGTGCCGTATGTATCGTAATCCTCAAAAGTCGGCGTCTGGATGATCTTGCATCCGTGCCGCCGCATGACGAAAACCACCGCACTCTCGATGCGGTCATAATTCTTCATTTCCTCTTCATGCACCATTTTTAAATCGTCTATTGCATGAGCCATACGAGCCCTCCTCTTTCTTTGTTATGGTTATACTTTATCACGATAAAGAGAAAAAGTAAAGAGGTTTGACGTATTTTTTACTACGCTTGTACATCATTTTCATTTCTAACGTGCGCCCCACTGCTCTTCACAAATAAAAATGCGCAGACCATAGGCCCGCGCATCCCAAACAACACGTATTTTCTTACATCATATAGAGATCCTTTCCTAAGGGGTATCGCCCGCGAGAGGCGTTGCCGGTCAAGTTGACCTTGCCCGGAAGTGTGCTGACATGCATGCCAGCCGAAGCATTCTCCGATGTATAGTGATGAGAAGCCTGCTGGCTCGTAATATTCATATTTCCACCGATATTCATCGTGACCTTACCTCCGCTCAGGGTACTGCCTATCAGGTTCGTGTCTTTCCCGCTGTGGGAAATGAGCTCATTTCTGGCTTGGATCGTGCTATTTTTATACCGACTACAGCTGTAACGTAACGCACATTTTGAGGCTTGTTTTCATGAGGCTAGTCAAAAACGAATATTTCCTTTGCTATCTATGATTGCACTGGCGCCCATCAGTACGATTGCCAATTTAGCTAAAATACCCAAACTCAAGTATAATGCTAAAATCCCCATAAAAAGACCAACAAGAAAAACAATGATATTTATACCCAAGAAATTGATTAACCTTTTAGTGTAATTATTAGCCGTATTTTTTTTCATAAAAGTATACGATCTCCCTATTCAGTCCTTTTGTCCCCCAATTATCTCGTGCTCTAGCCATGTATCATAGCCAATTGAATCAGGTCTATTCTCGTATCTCTTCTCACAATAAAACCAAATAAAATCGGCGATGGAATATGCACTTTTTAGTTTCCCCAGATCTTTAACCCCTTCAAATATTTCTGGATACTCTTCCGGATGGTCTTTCAGGAAGGTGTCAAGCATGGGTTGCAAGCCTTCCATAGTGGCTCCGGAGGCTGCACCGGACAGGATACTGTTTCCACCTAGTTTGGCAGAGATACCACCCAGTAGTCCATGAAGCAGAGATCTTCTTTTTGCCTACTTAAGAAAAAATATACATTAAAAGAAATATTAAAAATAATGCGATAATTCCATTTATTCCCTCTCTAGTTTCATCCATATATCTGGACGTTCGGGGACCATATTTATATCTTTGGTAGATAACAACAATTGCAACAAAATAGAAAATTATAAATTGTAGACTAACTGCATAATCATAATATTCAGAGTTCCAAAATAATAAATCACTTCCTATGATATAAAGCATTCCTACAGTCATGATACAAATAATAGGTATTCGAATCCATGGAAATGAATGCTCTATAATAAATTTTTCTTTACTTGACAAATTCTTTTTTAATATATAGGTTTTGATTAAGTATATGCAAAGAATAAATAATATTGCATCATACAAAGTGGTGTGTAACATATACTAATCCCCCTCTTTCTGTGACGCATTATTGGCATTATGGATGTCTTTATCAGAAATAATAGTAAAATTACCAGAGATACTGCCAACTGTAGAGCCTTTCTGCAGAACGTCCGCATCTCTACACTGCTCCTTCCGTTTCTCCGTCCAGATGGTAAATCCGAGTCCGCCACCCGAGAGCAGGCCGCTCTTCTTGACCTGCTTAGCGTAGTCATGCCGTTCGTACTCTTCCGCGCTGGAAATGGAAGTATCTTTGCCGGAAGAAATCGCGACGTCATGTGTGCCTACCACGTTTGAACCGGTGACATTTGTATTTCCGCCTGCGGTGATCTGCACGGCATCTCCCGAAAGGGGCGAGGATATCACGGTCTTGCTTTCATCACGGCTCTTGATCGTTGTGGTCTTGCTGGAGAGGAGACCGCGTTCCTTGTATTTCAGACCGTCTTCCTCGGTGATTTGTTCAATTGGGGCATAGTCAGAAAATAGAATTTATACCTCATTTGGGCTAACTGGTTCGACATTGATATAATATTTTAGCCGACCATCTTCCGTATACTTCTCCTTTGTTCCATAATTCTCTAAGTTAAAGGTAATTTCTAATATATATCCATTTTTTGACCACGTATAAGTTTGAGACATAAGTACATTTGTATCATGTCGATGATACTCACTCATACCTTCATTTTTCCAGCCATCCTTTTCTAACTGTTTACTATAATAATTTAAAATATCGGTTCTACTAGCATAACTTGCAAACTGCTTTCTGAGACGATAGTTTTTTGGTGTACGCCAAATAACATCTAGTTGTTTGTCCAAAGATTCTTGCGTGTTTAATTCATGAATAGCGACTACTTGCGGTTGAAGTTCTGCTGCCGTTTCTTTGATTCCTATACCATCCATAAAATTAAACAAAACGAATGGAACGACTAAGAAAATCCCCCAAGAAACTAAATTTTGGACAATGCTATTTTTCTTCAACTTAAAAATTAAATCCCACACCCTTTTTCCACACACAGACTTTTCTTTCTGGGGATCTATAACGTTTATCAAAAGAGAAATAAGTGATTTTATCATTTTACTTTTTCTCCTTCAATAAATATCTTATCAAGGCAGGAACACGTTCTTCCGATGTTTCCTCTGCTACATCCCATCCACCTCGTAAAAGCCATCATATCTTCCAAAAAGGAGAACTTTTCCAGATTGTCATTTACCACGATCTCTCGCACGAAAAAAGAAGTAGAAGAAAGATCTTGAATCGAAGGATCTACTTCTACTGCTTGTTCAAAGGCGATAGGCTTCGTTAGCTGAGCCGTGCTCCGGCTCGCACTGATGGCATGTTGGATCTTTTGCTCCTGCAACTGTTCCTGACGAAGAAATGGCGTATCTGCATAAGCGATGGAGGTCACGCAAAAAGCAAAACTAATGCCGGTAGCGGTAATGAACAAATTGTTTCTTTTCATTTCTCCACCTCTGCCTATAATCTAAAGGGTAATTTATTATTTATGCAAACATGTTACCATATGTTTTCTTAATCGACAAGTATTTTTATGGGATTTTAGCTATTATTGAATTCATAATCTTCCATTAAAGCTGATAAAATATCAAAGGTTTGATATTTTTATCAATCGTGCTTGAAACAATCAGACTTGAGTCCCAGCCAGCCATGACAATGAAACGAATGTAGCGCAACTATCATAGCGTATATGTCCTCTCTCCTCAAAAGCATACAAAAATCAGACGCTGCACCACCGAGCGAAAAATCGCTATCATAAAACCGCCGGAAAGTGATCCACAAGGGATCCCCCTTCCGGCGGTTTTATCCTATGCGCGAAGGGCTACAGGATGTAATTCGAAATATCTATATTCTCCGTGACGTCGCCGAGCTTATTTCTCACATAGCTCTCGTCGATGGTGACGTGCTTGTCTTCGAGGTCTGGCGCATCGAAGGAGAGGTCTTCCAAGACGCGCTCCAAGATCGTATAGAGGCGGCGGGCGCCGATGTCTTCGGTCTCGGTATTCACGCGGGAGGCGATGTCGGCGATGGCGGAGAGGGCGTCTTCGGTGAAGGTGATGTCGACGCCTTCGGTCTCGAGGAGCGCGGTGTACTGGCGGATGAGGGCCTGCCGCGGCTCGGTCAGGATGCTGCGGAGGTCATCCTTGGTGAGGCTTGAAAGTTCGACGCGGATCGGGAAGCGTCCCTGGAGCTCGGGGATGAGGTCGCTGGGCTTGGAGACGTGGAAGGCACCGGCGGCCATGAAGAGGATGTGGTCGGTCTTCATCTGGCCGTACTTGGTCTTGACGGTCGCGCCTTCGACGATCGGGAGAATGTCGCGCTGCACGCCTTCTCTGGAAACGTCGGGACCGCCGGAGGAGCGGCCGCCTGCGATCTTGTCGATCTCATCGATGAAGATGATGCCGCGTTCTTCGGCGTAGTGGATGGCTTTGTCTTTGACGACTTCCATATCGACCATCTCATCAGCAGCGGCCTCTGCGAGGATTCTCTTCGCGTCGCGGACGGTGACTTTCTTCTTTTTCATCTTTTTCGGCATCATGGAGGAGAGCATCATGGAAATCTGGTTCGCCTGTTCGTTGTCGGTGTTCCCCGGATTTCCTTTCTCTTCCACTTCGATCTCGATCACGCGGTCGTCAAGATCGCCGTTTCGGATGCGCGTCTCGAGGTCCTTTCTTCGCTCTTTCTCGCCTTCATCCATCGGCGTCTCTTTCTTTGCTTCGCCGAAGATGATGTCCATGGGGCTTCGTGTCTCGACTTTCTTGGAGGGCCACATGGCTTCTGCGATGCGGTGGATCGCTTCTTCGTCCGCATCCTTGCCGTGGCGGCTGCTCTCTTCTTTCTTCACAAGGCGGACGGCTTCTTCGGCAAGGTCGCGGATCATGGACTCGACGTCGCGGCCGACGTAGCCGACCTCGGTGTACTTGGTCGCTTCGACCTTGACGAAGGGGGCGCGGGTGAGGGTCGCGATGCGGCGGGCGATCTCTGTCTTGCCGACACCGGTCGGCCCGATGAGGAGAATGTTCTTCGGGCTCACCTCTTTCGCCATTTCCGGCGTGAGGCGGCTGGCACGCCAGCGGTTTCGGAGGGCGACGGCTACAGATCTCTTCGCATCGCTCTGCCCGATGATGTACTGGTCCAAGTATTCCACGATTTTTCGCGGGGTCAGGTTTGTATTTTCGTTCATCAGATTTCCTCCACGATGACATTGTGATTCGTATAGACGCAGATGTCGGCGGCGATGTGCAGGGATCTCTCCGCAATGTCACGGGCGGAGAGATCGGTCGCGGAGACCAGAGCACGCGCGGCGGCAAGGGCGTAGTTTCCGCCGCTGCCGATGGCGAGGATGCCGTCGTCCGGCTCGATGACTTCACCGTTCCCGGAAACCAGGAAGAGGTGCTCGCCATCAGTCATGATGAGAAGGGCTTCGAGCTTCTGCAGCACGCGGTCGCGTCGCCACTCCTTGGCGAATTCGACTGCTGCGCGGACGAGATTGCCATTGCAGTCGGAGAGGCGCGCCTCGAATTTATCAAAGAGCGCAAAGGCATCTGCGACAGAACCTGCAAATCCGGCAATGACGCGGCCGTGGTAGAGGCGGCGCACTTTGCGGGCGGTATTCTTCATGATGACCGCATTGCCCATGGTCACCTGTCCGTCACCGGCGACGGCGGTGTGTCCATCCTTCTTGACCGCGAGGATGGTGGTGGCGTGAAATAAAGAGTCTTGGGACATAGATGTTCTCCTTTATCGTATTGGCTAAGGGAAATAGTGTTCAGGGTTAGCCCCTCGGGGCGTTGCCTGCGTGCGAAAGAGGTTCAGCGGGTTCTACAGGTTCAGAGGGTTCAACAGGGTTGGTGCGGCGCATAAAAATCAAAAACGCCGCGAGTATATATGAGGCAATGCCCGCATTCCAAATTCTCCCTCCTTCCTCTGAAAGGGGGGAGTACTATCGCGATCCGCTTCCTCTAAAAGAGGAAAACCCGCGCAGAGGAAGGGGTTGGCATTTTTATTTGCGTCGCTTTGCAACGCCTCGACTTATCTAAAACTCACGGCGCCTACTTATTTTATGCGCCGCTCCGCAACCTTGAACCTGTCAACCTGAACCCTGAACCCGTCGCGCCAGCGACTAGACTAGAACGCAAAGAGACTCATCTGTTCTTCTTCCGGCAATCCTTTGAGGACGCCCATGGAGTCTAAGGTATCAATGATGGACTGGCTGACCTTGCCTCGCTTCTTGAGGTCCTCCTTCGAGGTGAAGGGATGATCCTGTCTGGCAAGGACGATCTCCTTAGCCACCGCATCGCCAAGAGCAGGGATGCAGTTGAATGGCGGCAGGAGCTTCCCATCGACCATGAGAAATTGCGAAGCGTCAGATTTTTCCAAATCAATCGGCAGGAAGGAGAGGCCGCGCAGGTACATTTCAGCAGCGACTTCGATGACGGTCGCATTTCCTTTTTCCACGGCTGTCGGCTTGTCGAGCGCTGCGATGCGGGCCAGCTCCTGCTTCATGGACGCAAGGCCGCGCAGGATGACGGGTGCATTGAAGGAGCCTTCGGCTCGGATGGTAAAGTAGGCGGCATAGTAGGCCAGCGGCTGATAGACCTTGAACCACGCGATGCGGAAGGCCATCATGACATAGGCGACGGCATGGGCTCTCGGGAAGAGGTAGCCGATCTTGAGACAGGAGTCTATGAACCACTGCGGCACGTGCGCGGCATCAAGCTCGGCGCGGTTATTCGAGCCGCCTTTTTCGAGGCCCTTGCCTTTACGGACATTTTCCATGACTTTGAAGGATGTCAGAGGCTTCACGCCATGCTGGATGAGGTAGTTCATGACGTCGTCTCGGGTAGAGATCGCATCCTCCAGTTTGACGACGCCGTTCTTGATGAGGTCCTGGGCATTGTTCAGCCATACGTCAGTGCCGTGGGAAAAGCCGGAAATACGGACCAGCTCCGAGAAATTCTTCGGGCGCGTGTCTTCGAGCATGCCGCGGACGAAGGGCGTCCCGTATTCCGGCAGGCCGAGGGCTCCGACGGTGACGCCTTTATTCCCGATCGCACTCGCAAGCTCATCCGGCGTCAAGCCCAGCGCCTCGGGCGAGCTGAAGAGGGAGAGTGTCTTCTGGTCATCGAAGGGGATCTTCAGCGGGTCGATACCGGTGATGTCCTGCAGCATACGGATGATCTTCGGATCATCGTGGCCCAGAATATCCAGCTTCAGCATACGGCCGGAGATGGAGTGGTAATCGAAGTGTGTGGTGATGGTTCCGGGGATCTGCCGGCCCTTCTCATCCTTCAGGTATTTTTTATTCGCGGCGTACTGGAGCGGCGTGAAATTGTGAATATCCATATCACGCGGGCAGACCATGATGCCTGCCGGATGCTGGCCGGTCGTGCGCTTCACCCCGGCTACACCGGCGGAGAGTTTTTCGATGAAAATATCATTGAATGTCAGCCCGCGGTTCTCTGCGTATTTCTTGACGAAGCCATACGCTGTTTTATCCTGAATGCCTGCGATGGTGCCGGCACGGAAGACATTGTCGCGGCCGAAAAGCTCTTCGGTATATTTGTGCGCGACGCCCTGATCGTCTCCCGATGAGAAATTCAGGTCGATATCCGGTACCTTGTCTCCGTCGAATCCGAGGAAAACGGCGAACGGGATGTCATGCCCGTTCTTTGCGAGGTCGCTCCCGCACTTCGGGCATTTCTTATCCGGCAGGTCAAAACCGCCGCCGACAGAGCCATCTTCGAAGAAATGGGTCCAGTGGCACTTCGGGCAGACATAGTGCGGCGGAAGAGGATTCACCTCTGTGATGCCTGACATCGTCGCGACGAAGGAGGAGCCGACAGAGCCTCGCGAACCGACAAGGTATCCTCGGTCATTCGAGTGCTTGACTAGCTTGTGCGCAATGTAGTAAAGGACGCCGTAACCGTGATTGATGATCGGCGTGAGCTCGAGCGTCAGGCGGTCCTGTACGACCTTTGGGAGCGGGTCGCCGTAGATGGCCTTCGCATTGTCGTAGCACATCTTGACCAGCTTCTCATCCGCGCCTGCGATTTTCGGGTTGTAGGATTTCCACTCTTCGGCGAGTGGCTTTAAGACTTCGCACTGCTCGGCGATCTTTCTTGTATTCGTGACGACGATCTCGATGGCCTTTTCTTTGGGAAGGTAGCTGAATTCGTCAAGCATTTCCTGTGTGGTACGGATGTAAACGGGCGGATGGGACTCGATCTTCCCCGGTTTCTCCCAGTTTGAGAGGAGAATGTCACGATTTCTCTGGTCTTCCGCAAACATGTAGTGCGCATCGGATGTCGCGCAGCAGGGCATACCTGCCTTGTCGGCGATCTCGATGACCTTGCGGTTCAGATCCTCTAGGTCCTTCTTCGTGTTGATCTTGCCATACTTGTCGTCATTGATGAGGAATTCATTGTTCCCGAGCGGCTGGACTTCGAGGTAATCGTAGAACTTGGCTTTTTGGATGAGTTCTTCATCACTCTCCCCCGCAAGGACCGCACGGAAGAATTCTCCCATGACGCAGGCGGAGCCATAGATCAAGCCTTCGTGAAGCTCTTCCAGAATGGGCTTAGGGATGAGCGGACGTTTTCTGTAAAATTTGAGGTGCGACAGTGTCACCATGCGGTACAGGTTGCGCAGGCCGGTGATGTTCTTCGCAAGGATGATGATGTGACCGTACTGCTGGCGGTCGGCATCCGGATCTGCCGGGATCTCATCGATCATGTACCCCTCCATGCCATAGATGACCTTCTGGTGATACTTGTCTGCGAGGTCCTGGATCTTCGGAAATGCCTGAATGACGCCATGGTCTGTGATCGCGACCGCCGGATGATGCCACTTCGCTGCCGTCTTGATGATCTCTTCATTGTCGATAAGACCATCGAGGCTCATTTTCGTATGCAGATGAAGCTCGACGCGCGGCGTCTCGTAATTGTCCTCGTGGTCGATCTTGACCGTCTCCCCCTTCTCCATCTGCGAGAGTTCCAAGACAAGCCCGCCGGAGTACTTGTCGAGACGCACATTCCCGCGCACCTTGACCGTCGTTCCCGGCTTCAAAGACTCGACAGCCTCTGCTTCCTCGGGGCGGTCGAAAAACTTTTTGCACGGGATGCCATTCGTTTCATCAGCCAGATTCATGAGAAGGAGCTTCTTTTTGCTGCGAAGCTCGCGGACCTCGATAGAAATCACCGTGCCGACAAAAATGACACCATCCTTCTCTTCATTCACGCTACGGATCTCGATGGCCTCTCCCTTGATATGCTTCCTGCCAAGGTATATGCCATTCACTGCGCCGCTTTTTTTGGCAGCGGGCGCAGTCGCTATGAAAGCACTCTTCGGCAGGACACTCGAAAGAGATGGCAGACTGCTCGGCATGGAGATCCCCGGCATCGGTGTCTCTTCTGCCATTGCCGGCATCGCCATTTCCGCTTCCTGCGCCGCTGCGATGTCGTCAGCGGTCGGGAAGACAGGGATATCCGGCGCAAGGCTGTAGCTCTCCATGGGTTCTTCCGGCGGCGGGAAATCCACCGGCGGCATATCCGGATCCATCATGGGCGCTGCTGGCGCAAAAACCATGCCCGACACATCATCACCATTGATATAGATCGTTTCCACGCATGCCAAAGCCGGCCCCATATCTTTGAGTGCCTTCAATGCGGCTTCTTTATGGTCGGCCTTGATGTACCATGCGCGGCTCTCGGTGTCGATCTCCATCAAAGTGATGACGGATCCCGCCTGTCGGGACTTCAGACGATACTTTCCCATAGGATCTCCTTTCGAGGTATAGATAACACAGGTGGTGGCATTTCGACTTTTTAGGATGAAACATTAGAAATTAGGGATTAGGGATTAGGGATTAGAAATCCCAATTGACTAGTGACTGGTAACTGGTGACTAGTGACTAGTCACTAAATGCCACCGTCAGGCATTGCCATGATTTACGCTCCGCGGCGCTTCTATATTTTGATGCGCCGCTCCACCATTTCTCATTTCTAATTTCTCATCACTTCATGCTCCCTTCTTCACTGCCTCAGGGGAGGGCGGCTCGGATGGCTCTGGTGGGTCTTCCGGTTTCACCTTATAGGTGATGACGGTGTCGACAGGTTCATAGTCAGAGAAGAAGCTGTCGTGGTAGATGCGGCCGTCAGCCCACTTGACAGACTGCGTGACGAGGACATTGTGTCCTTCGTGGCCTTCCTCGACCTTTTTATCCTCTTCCTGCGAAGGGTCGACACGGATCACGGTCTTAAAAGGCAGGACTTCGTCGCTCTTCTTTGCGATCTCTACGAAAGAGGGCTTGTCTTCCTGATTTCCTAAGATGCGCACGGTCACAGCACCCGGTTCGTAAACCGCATAAATGTAGACGCCATGCTTCAAATGATTCAGGAAGCAGAAATCTAGAGAACCTTCAGCGACGGTCGCATCACGCCCGATCGGCGCATAGGATGCCGGCGAATAGTGGCAGGTACGCTCTGTCACGGCAAGCCCTGACAGAATGACGGCATTGAAGAGCGTCGTGCTCACCTGACAGACGCCGCCGCCTGTCCCCGGCTCGACCCTGCCATTGATAATGACAGGGGCTTCGAGATAGCCATTCGCGCTGGAACGGGAGCCTGTCGCCTGGTTATAGGAAAAAGAGACTCCCGGTGCGATGTACCTGCCGCTGATACTGTTTGCAGCGATCTCGATATTTCTGCTGCGGTTGCCTCCGGGATAAAAGGTGGTCGTGTATTCGGCAAGAACCGCATTGATTTCCTTGGCAGCCTCCTTTGTCATATTCGGCTTCTGGATGTCTGTGGCCGGGATCTCCACCTCTCCGCTTTCGCCCTTTTTGAGTTGGAGCGCGGCTGCTTCTTCCAGTGCCGCCTTGTCGATTTTCATGGAAGGCCTGCCTTCATCGAAGGAAACGGATCCGTCTTTCCAAAACCGTGGCTTCGCATTGACAGGAGGCTTTGCATACTTGGCGGCCAGCTGGGCGATATCCTCGGTGAGATGCTTCTCATCAAAAGAAGCATCGATGGCCGCACTATGCCCGGTGAGGAGGATCCGCCAGCGATCGTACCAGCGCTGGAAGAGCCCGCCCGTCCGTCCAAGAGCCATGGCTTTCTCTATGGCCTTCTCGTCATAGCGGACAGAGAGTGAGCGGAAGGAGATCTCTTCGTGAGCATCCTCCTTTGTAAGTACCAACCTTCCATGCAAAAGATCCGCATTTTTCACGGAAAAAAGCTCCTTGAGCTCTTCCTCCGTCGCGCCGCCTGCCTTTGTCCCATGGATGGTGACGCCGGGGATGACCCTGCCGTCACTTACCCAGAGAAACGGCGCGCTTCCGATGCCGATAACAGCCAGTATGAAAACCAGTCCGAATATCCGCTTCCAGCGGTATCGTCTTTTACTCAATAATAGTCCCTTCGTTTCGTATATGACATTTGGGTGTAAGGTGTATGGGTTCAGGATTAGCCCCTAGGGCGTGCTGCCCTTTGATTAGGGATGAAAGTCTCTCTTGAATGAGGAATGAGAAATGAAGGTGGCGGCTTCGCCGAGATCGAGGGCTCAGGTCGCAGCTGTTCTGGCATTCGTTATCTCAAATACGGCGTTTCTCGCCGCTCAGGATGACGAAACGGGGCGATGCCCGAAGGTTCCTTGGATAGCAGGTTTCCCGTTTGAGAATTCCCAAACATCGACCACCTGACCGCGAATGACAAAGATTTCTCGCTGACGCTCGAAATGACGATACGAGAGTCTGATATCTCCCAGTCTTTTAGTCTCATCCCTAGCCACTAGTCACTAGTCACCAGCCACCAGTCACTTATTTCCTCAAACAATACTTCAGCAGCAAATCTTTGAGTTCGAGCTCCGAGGCGCCTTGGCGGGAAGCGAGCTGGTACTTCATGATTTCCAGAAGGAACCACTCCGCCTCTTCTTCCGTGACCTTCCTTGCCTCGGCCTGCACGGCCCGCCACTGCCAGGAGGATCTCACCCCCAGCGCCTGCTGGATACGGGTGGGCGGCACGTGATTCCTTTCCATTTCCTTCAAGATCTTGATCTTTCTGAATTTTGAAGAAAGAAGTCCGAGATTTTTGATCGTGGTGGTCATATCCGTGAAGACGCGGTCCGCACTCTCTAAGACCAGCTGTGACTTTTTGTCCAGAAGAGCATCGACGAATTTGAAGATCCCCTGATTCATGTAGTCGGGAAGCGCAAGCTCCAAAAGCTCCTTCGTCACGACGGACTTTTCCCCGCACATCAGTACCATCTTATCACATTCCGTCTGCAAAAGGGGAAGGGAAATCGTATCCCACGAGGAGAGTACATCCTCCAAATAAGTCCGTGCGGAGAAATCGACACGCTTGCCCGCTGCTGACAGGAGACGTATCATCGTGCCTGCCGCATCACGCGGTAAAAGGAGCGAAAGCTCTTCACTGTAGCAGACAGACAGCAGCCCTTTCACGATCTTCGTTCGCTTGTCCGGCTTTCCATCAAGCTGGATCAGGCAGAAAATATCAGGAGGCAGGCCTTCGAGCCTCTCCACAAAGTGGAGAGCCGCCTTTTCTTCTTTCTCCGCTTTCGAAATGCGCTTCAGGAAAGGGGGATTGTGCAGCACGACCGCCGTCGCACTGGAAAAAAGTGACTGCCCTGCGAGGGCATTCTCATATTCTTCCAGACTTCCCTCTCCATCGAACAAGACAGGATCGGGCGGATTTCCTTCAAAATAGGCCTTGAGCAGTCCCTCCCGACGAAGGGCAAGGGATACCAGATCCTCCCCATAGAGAAAACAGCAGTTCTTTTTATTTAACTTTTTGGCAGGCATAAGTGTTCGTCCTTGTATAAATGTAAACAGGAATCGGGAGTGACTTGGGCTGGTGTCTAGGGATTAGGGATTAGACATATAGACTGAAAGACTAAGAGACTGGGACGTCTGATGTCTGATGTCTGATGTCTGACTTCTCACCCAGTCCAGAAGCTGACAAATCGCAATACCAGTCACCAGTCACGAGTCACCAACTTCCACCCATTCTTGTACACGACCTCCTGCATCCCCTTCTGGTACAGGTTCACGGATGGGATGTCTTTGAAGTCGAAGAGCTCCATATCTTCATAGGCATGGACGAGACGGGTTCCGCCGTAGATGACCAGATCGGGCGCCATGGTCTCCGCGTCTTTTTCCGTATATTCTTGAAAGCCATGGCTGCCGGTGATCCACAGGGTATGAGGAGACGCTTTTGGCATGGGTCTTCGTCCGGAAAGGAAGATGTCCTTCTCCCCCATCACCATCTGCCAGCTGCTGCCATTGGTGATAAAGTGCAGCTCATCCAAAGAAAGTGCGGCCCTTCCCAGACATCGCACACGCGCTGTCTGTCCCGCCAGAAGCTGCGTCGCCCATTTCCGCGGATCGCCGCCTGTCACCCAGATCTCCCTGACAGGTATCCCCATCACGAGAGGAAGCGGCTTATCGACATCCTCCAGATCCAGCATGAGTACATCTGCCTCCTCTACCCCTTCATAGGCAAGGATGGAATTCCACTCCCAGACAGCGGTGTGTGAGGAGATGCGGCTTGCCTTATAGTATAAGATGTTTCGCCCGTCATTGACAAGAAGGATTCCGCGGTCACCGCCAAGATCCGGGCAGATGACGCGGGTCGAAGGCGCCAGGAGCTGAGCCGTCGCTATGGCAAGAAAAAGAAGCGACAGCATGCCTCCGGCAGCCATGCGAGAGCGAGCGGAAAGCCGCTTTCTGAAATACACCGCCGCAAGAAGCGCATAGTAGAAGACCGTTTCTAGCAAAGAAAGGCCCCCTGTCACAAGCTGCGCTCCCCTGGCCGAGGAGAGGAGAAGATTCAGACGCAGGGCTAAAAAGACCGCATAGTCTGCCGCATAGAGAAGCCCTGCCATCAGCGGACGGCAAAGAAGGGAGACGAGCGCTGCGATAAGACCTGCGATGATGACCCATTCCAGAAACGGCGTGACGAAAAGATTCGCAAAGATGAAATACACCGGAAAGCGATGGAAATCATAGAGCATGATCGGTAACGTGAGAAGCTGTGCCGCTGAAGACAGCGCGATCCCTTCCTTCACCCATTTCGGCAGCTTTTGGAAAGGGCTCATCCAGCGGAGGATCGGACGGTAAAAGAGGAGGATCCCCGCGGATGCGCCGACTGAGAGCTGGAAGCTCACATCGTACACATAGTAAGGATCCCAGAGCAGCATGCCAAAAACCGCCGCCCCCAGAAGATTCAGCGTCGCCCTCTCCCGGTCAAGGAAAATCCCAACGACAGAGAGGATCCCCATGACCGCCGCACGGATGACGGGCGGCACAAGCCCTGAGAGCACCGCGTAAAACAGCACAAGCAGGATGGCCGGCAGGATCACAAGACGTCGCGGCAGCGAGAGCCAGTGTCCCAAAAGGTACAGGAAGCCAAAGAGCAGCGCCACATGCGAGCCCGAGACAGAGAGAATGTGGATGATGCCTGTCGCGGAGAATGACGTCATGACCTCTTCCGGAATATCATTATAATTTCCTCCGAAGAGGAGCGTCATCAGGATCGAAAGGCGCACCGGATCCATGTAAGGCGCAAATGTCTCTTTCAGCGACTGCTTCATCTCCGAAGAGAATCTCTCTATGCGATAGGTACCGCTCTCACCGGCAAAGGCGGGATGCATGCCTTCCTTGAGATACAGCCTTCCAAGGAGATGGCGGCTCCGATAGCGTCCCGTGAGATCGATCTTTCCCGGATTCTGATACAGGCGGATCGGGCTCATTTCTCCTTCGGCATAAAGGCGGTCACCGGGATGGAAATGCCTGGTCTCCTTCTGATCATAGAGGTAGCACGTCCCCGAGAGCGGCTGGAAGGTCCCATCAGCGTATCGGATGGAAACGAGCGCAAGCGCATATCTCGCATAGCCCTCCTCCCCTTTTTGTACCAGCGGCTCCTCCATGACGATACCTTCATAGGTGCCTGCGCTTCGGCTCGCCCAGTGTGACTGCTCCAGCCACAGGGCATCAGAGAGTGCCATGCGGAAAGCGCCGATCGTCAGAAGAGAAAGCGCCGCTCCCAAGAGGACAAGAGAAAAGCGGCCGCGGAAATGACCATAGAGAAGGAAAATCGCACCGGAAAGGAGCAGTAAGGCATACCCATAAGGCAGCAGAAAAGGCGGAAGCTCCTCGAAAAGAAAAACTCCCGCTGCCAGCAAAAGCGCACTCCAGAAAAGCCCCAGCCGGATCATCATAGGGTGATCTTATCCGCCATCTTCTTATAACGACTCTCACCGATAGAGGGCACCTTTTTGAGCTCCTCCTTCGAGGAAAAGCGGCCATGCTCCTCACGGTAGCGGATGATCTTCTCCGCCGTCACCGCACCGACGCCCGGGAGTGCTTCGAGCTCTTTCGCGCTGGCGGCATTGATAGAGATGAGCCCGCTCCCCCGTGCATTCACCTGCTCCGGATCAAGCGGGATATGGATCTTCATCCCGTCAGAAAGCGGCTCGGCCATATTGATATCTTCCATGACCGCATACGGCAGCACATCACCCGCAGCCTTCACCGCATCGAAGAAGCGACTTCCCTCAGGAAGCTCATAGACACCCGGCTGCCTCACGGCACCCGTCACATAGACGAGGAGAGTCCGGGAAGACTCCTTGCCGGAAAGCTCGACCACAGGAAGCGGCTCCTCTTTCGTCTCCCCTGCGGTATGCCACAGAAAAAAGGCCGCTCCCAGAGCCAGAAGAGCCGCCGCAAAACAGATCACAAGGATCCGTCGGCTTTCCTCTTCTCGTCCCATGGGAATGGCCTCCTGTATGCTTCATTCAAAACCGAAATATCACTTATCCCCTTCCCCAAAAGAGGGATGAGAAATAAGGAATGAAGGCGCGTCCTGAAGCATCATCCATCGATCTGATGACGCCGGCGAAACGTAACATGCGTTCCGTCTTCGCATGAAAATATGCCGCAGAATGCAACGGGCTCATTGGGTGCAGCGGGTGCTGATCCCCAAACTCCGCCCCTCATCACTTATTTTCTTTTTCCTGCTGACGGGCAGCGGCGGAATTGGAATCGATCAGGCTCTGACGGTTCTTTTTCAGGCTGTCTAAGACATTTTCCATATTTGTTTCCACATACTTCAGGACATCTGTCGCATAGGTGACAGAGCTGGTGCGGAGCTCATCAGCGGATTTATTGGCCGAAGAGATCACTTCATTGGCACGCTCCTGCGCCTGCTTGACAAGTTCGCTTTCTTCCGTGATGCGGGCGATATAATCCTTCGCCTGCGCCACCGTGTCCTCTGCTTTCTTTTCTGCGTCGAGCATGATACGCTCTTTGTCCGCGACGATGCGGCGTGCGCTCTCAAGTTCATTTGGGAGCGACTGATTGATGGCATCGATCAATCGTTCGATCTCATCCTTATCCACCAATTTCTTATTGGTGAGCGGTACTTCACTCGCGTTATTGATGACATTTTCTAATTCTTCTAAGAGTTTTCTTGTGTCCATAATTGCAAGCCTCATTTCTTTTTCGAAGTTTGAGAAAAAAGCAGATAGCGATCAGCGATTCTCTACCTTTTTCTTGATCATTTCCTGTACATAGGGCGGGACCATCCGAGTAATATCACCATCAAAATGGGCCAGCTCACGAACGCCGGTAGACGACAGATAAGAATAGCGTCCATCCGTCATGAAGAATGCGGTCTCCAGCGTGGGATCGATCTGTTTGATCATGAGCGCCCGCTGAAATTCGTATTCAAAATCACTGAACGCACGAAGTCCGCGAATCAGAAGATGGCAATTCTTCTTCGCTGCGTATTCATTCAAAAGACCATCAAAAGCATCCACTTCGACATTGGGAATGTCTTTGGTCGTCTCACGAAGCATATCCAACCGTTCTTCCGTAGTAAACATATAATGCTTGGTCGGGTTTAAAAAAGCTGCCACAATCAGTTTATCGACCAGACAAGCACTTCTTCTGATGATATCCAGATGACCATAGGTCACCGGGTCGAAACTTCCTGGGCAAATCGCTATTTTCATTGCACTTCTCCCTCTGTAGATCTGCATAGCAGATAGGTAACAACAATGGCCCCCACTTTTTTCTCTTTCCAGACTTCACACCGGTCAGCAAAGAGTGATATATCCGGGGGTTCTGATATAGAATGTTCTGCAATAATGATCGCATGATCAGCAGGAAGGCCGCAGTCGAAAACCATCGCCAGTACTTCATTGATATAGCCCTTCCGATACGGAGGGTCCATGAAAATATAATCAAAGGTCCTGCCCTGAAGAGACTTCAGCGCAGCCCCTACATCTCTCGATATGATCTGTACCTGATCTTCTACGTGGCACTTCTTCGCATTTTCGCGGATGATGCGGCCCGTTGTCTTGTCGATAAAGACCGCAGACGATGCATACCGGCTGAGCGCCTCAAGCCCCATCGCGCCTGTCCCAGCGAAAATATCAAGGACATCCGTCTCAACGAGCCCCACATTGGCAAGTACATTGAAAATGCTTTCCCGTACCCGTCCCAGCGTCGGTCTCGTCGTATTTCTTCCTACGGGTGCCAAAAGGTTCGTGCCTTTGGCTTTTCCACCAATAATTTTCATATCTGTTTCCTCATCGTGATTTCAGCAGGAAACCTGCTGATTACACTCATAGTCATTATAGCATAAATGAAGGAAATTGGAATTAGAAATTTGTGACTGATGACTAGTGACTAGTGACTAGTGACTGGTGACTGGTGACTAGAAATTAGTAGCTAGGGATTAGTGGCTAGGGATTAGGTTTGCGATACGAGAAAACCGCTAGTTTCAAACCTCCGCGGCGCTTCCCTATTTTTATGCGCCGCACCATCCCCCCTGAAGTTTGAAAGCAGGGATGAGTAGCTAGGGATTGGGGATTAGGAGTAACTAGGATTCTCCGGCATCGTCATCCCGAGCGTAGTCGAGGGATCTCTACTGCTCTGCGGGAATCAGCGTGTATGTGCCGAGGTAAAACAACGTCTTGGTGCTATCTCACATCAGGCAATTAGCGTTCTGCAATAGAGATTTCTTGGCTACGCTCGAAATGACGACGGCGCGAAGCGCTATCAACACTCCGCGGCGCTTTTGATTTTTATGCGCCGCACCTTCATTCCTCATTTGAGCAAATCTTTCATTCCCAATCAAGGGCCAGCACGCCCCACAGGCTAACCTCAAACCAAAAGAGCCACAGAAATGCGGCGCATTTCTGTGGCTCTTTCATTCTCTTAGCAGTACGCGAGCGCTGCTTCGAGTCTATCCATGGTCTTTTCTCTTCCGAAAAGTTCCATCATTTCAAACATGCCCGGGCCCTGGGTCGCACCGGTCAAAGCGATACGGGTCGGTTCGTAAGCAGCTTTGCCCTTGATGCCCTGTGCTTTCATGCATGCATTGAAGCATTTCTTGATCTCTGCCTGATCGAAGGTTTCCAGTGCTTTCAGATCTTCGATGAAGGCTTTAAGGAGCTTGCCGCTGGTTTCTTCCTTCATGACAGCAAGGACATTTTCGTCGGTGATCTGCGGCATATCTTCGAAGAAGAATCTCAGCTCATCGGCTGCCTGACCTGCGAAGTAGATGTGGTCTTTCATGAACCAGATGACTTTTTTCAGCCAGTCTTTCTTTTCTTCACTGACAGCAGCATCCACATAGCCGGCTTTCACAAGGAACGGGAAAATCAGGTCATAGAGCTGGTCTGCATCGAGTTTCTTCATGTACTGGAAATTGATCCAGTTCAGCTTATTGATATCGAAGACAGCATCATTCGAGGAGACACGCTTCATGGAGAACTGTTTGATGAGTTCTTCTTCCGTGAAGATTTCCTGTTCGCCCTTCGGAGTCCAGCCGAGGAGCGCCAGATAGTTCACGACCGCTTCCGGCAGGTAGCCCATATTTCTGTATTCGGTGACGGAGGTCGCGCCATGACGCTTGCTCATCTTCTTGTGATCTTCGCCGAGGATCAGGGAGATATGACCGAATTTCGGAGGTTTATAGCCAAGCGCTTCATAGATGGCGAGCTGACGCGGGGTGTTCGAGAGATGTTCTTCCGCGCGGATGACGTGGGTGACTTCCATGAAAGCGTCATCAATGACGACAGCGAAATTATAGACCGGGATGCCGTCGGATTTCATGATGATGAAATCACCGACACCGGCTGCCTGGAATTCGACATGGCCGCGGACCATGTCATCAAAAGCGAAGACGCCGTCTTTTCTGACTTTGAGACGGACGACCGGTTTTCTGCCTTCGGCTTCGTACTTGGCTTTTTCTTCTTCGGTGAGGTGGCGGCAGTGTTCATCATAGATCGGAGTCTTGCCGGCATCGAGCTGCGCCTTGCGGCTTACTTCCAGTTCTTCTGCGCTGCAGTAGCAGTAGTACGCTTTGCCTTCATCAAGAAGTCTCTGTACTTCCTTCTTGTAGAGATCGAGGCGTTCGGTCTGGCGGTACGGGCCATGCGGGCCGCCTACGTCGATGCCTTCATCCCAGTTCATGCCGAGCCATTTCAGAGAATCTTTGATATTCTCTTCGGATTCCTTGGTGGAACGCTTCAGATCCGTATCTTCGATGCGGACGAGGAAGGTGCCGTCAGCGTGACGAGCAACCAGCCAGTTGAAGAGCGCGGAGCGCGCACCACCGATATGAAATGGGCCTGTCGGGCTCGGGGCAAAACGAACTTTCAATTTCTTTTCCATCTGTTAAAACTCCTTCTTATTTTCTATAAATGATAACGGATGCCAGAGCTGCCATACCTTCCCTGCGGCCCACTGCACCCAATTTTTCATTCGTGGTGGCTTTCACACCCACCTGATTCTCGGAAATCCCGAGAAGATGCGCGATCGATGCTTTCATTTCCGCTATATGCGGCGCAATCTTCGGCTTCTCCGCGATGACCGTGCTGTCGATATTTCCAGCCTGCCAGCCTTCTTCAGAAAGGACGCGCGCGACTTCGAGCATGAGCTTTTTGCTGTCCGCTCCCTCATAGCGAGGATCGGTATCGGGGAAATAGTGCCCGATATCGGGAAGACCTGCTGCGCCCAGGAGCGCATCCATGATGGCATGCAGCAGCACATCTGCATCCGAGTGGCCCAAAAGGCCGCCCGTCTTTGCGATCTCTACACCGCCAAGCATGAGCGGACGGCTTTCATCGTATCGATGTATATCATACCCCTGTCCGATACGGAAGGGCAAGCCCTCTTTTTCGATCATTTTTGTAAACCGGCTCCAATCTCCCGGTGTCGTTACCTTGAAAAACTGTTCTTTCCCAGGCAGCACCGTGACCGGCACGCCCGCTTTTTCCAGGATCGAAGCGTCATCCGTGATCCCTTCTTCGGAGGAAAGAGCCTCCATCGACGCTTTGAGCAACTTCGAAAATGCCCCCTGCGGCGTCTGTGCGCGGAAAAGGCGGCTCCGATCCAGCGTCCCCTGCACCAATTCTCCGTCGACCTCCTTGATGGTATCCACACAGGGGATACCGACCACGACGGCCGGATGCGCCTCGCTGATGGCAGCAAAGGCCTCATCGATGGTCTTCCCATCGACGAAAGGACGCGCCCCATCATGCACGAGGACTTTTTCCGAATCCTTCGCAAGACAGGAAAGTCCATTCTTCACCGACTGGGTGCGCGTCGCTCCGCCCGGTGCGAAGCGGACAGGGATATGGTGCTCGATCCCTTTCAATATGTCAGCAAAAATCGGCTGTTCCTCGACCCTTGCGACGATGATGAGCTCTTCCAGAAAGCGGCTCTGAAAGACATGCCTTAGCGTATAAGAAATCAGCGAATGGCCCCGATGCTTCAAGAGAAGTTTATTCACCGGGGCACCCATGCGGCTGCCCTGACCGGCAGCCACCAGTATGAGACTGTTCATAAATACATGTACTCCTAAATGGGTTTGAGGGTTCATGGCTAGCCCGTGGGGGCGGCTCGCACCTTGATTGGGGATGAAAGCTTTGCTCGAATGAGGAATTAGGAATGAGGAATTAGAAATGAAGGTGGCGGCTTCGCCGCGAATATATATGGGGCGATGCCCGAAGGCCGGAGGATAGAAGTCAGATGTCTGATGTCTCCTAATCTCCTAGTCTCTTAGTCACCCAGTCACCAGTCACTAGTCACTCCTAATCCCTAATCCCTAGCTACTAATCCTATTCTTCGAGCTTCGCAAAGATCATCTTCCCGGCCGAGGTCTGGAGGACCGATGTAATGATGACGGCCACTTCCTTACCGATGCTTTTGCTGCCGTCTTCGACAACGATCATCGTGCCGTCATCAAGGTAGGCGACTCCCTGGCCTTCTTCCTTGCCATTCTTCACGAGCTGGACGAAGATCTGCTCGCCGGGAATGACGGCCGGCTTCACAGCGATGGCGAGGTCATTCACATTGAGGACAGCGACGCCCTGCAGCTCCGCCACTTTATTCAGATTGTAGTCATTGGTGATGATCTTGTAGCCCTTTTCACGGGCGAGCTTAATGAGCTTGGAGTCCACCTCACTGATCTCCTCGAAATCATCGGTGATGATCTTGATGTCATCACGGTTCTTCTTGCGCATATGGTTCAGGATATCCAGTCCGCGGCGGCCGCGATTCCTCTTCAGTACGTCCGAGCTGTCTGCGATCTTCTGCAATTCTTCCAGCACAAAGACAGGCACCACGATAGGACCTTCCAAAAATCCAGTCTGGAAAATATCTGCCACACGTCCATCGATGATGATATTCGTATCCAGCAGCTTACCGATGCGCTGTTTTTCCTTTGATTTCTTTTTCTCGCTCTTTTCTTCCGCATGCAGCTTAAACCAGCCGACCATCTCCGGCTTCTTGCTGACTGCGAGATGCATCCCCAGGTACCCGAGCACGATGGACAGCACGACAGAGACATACGGCCCGATGAACGGCACCGAGCTGAAAGCAAGTCCGACCAGATTTGCAATGATGAGCCCCAGAAAGAGCCCGAGCGTCCCTGCGATGAGATCCTGCGTACTCATGGCAGACAGCGACTTTTCCATCCGCGATGTCAATGCGAAAAGGCGGGAAATCAGGTAGGGTGATACAGCGCAGCCCACGACAGCTCCTAAAATACCCCCCAGAAGCATCGTGGCCAGAGACATGAAGGTGATCCCCAGAATGGTCTCCGTCAGGACAGAGTTCGGGAGCAGTGCCGTCAGCACTGACTCGCCCTGTCTGGAAAGCACGACGCCAAGAACGGTAAAGAGCAGGATGAATATCAATCGTAATACTTTTTCCGGCATCTTGAATCCTCTTTGATTACACTATGTTTTTGTAGAAAACAACTTTTTCAGATAGTAAGTCCATTTTTACATTTTAAGTATCATCTTATTATAGCAAACTTTCGCTCTCATTTATACCGAAAATGAAAAATTTTGTTGATGGTTGACGGTTTGCGGTTGGCAGGTTCAGCGGGTTCTATAAGTTCAGAAGGTTCAAAGTGGTTGGTGCAGCGCTTCATCATATAGAAACACCGCACCAACCCATGAAATTTGAAAGCAGGGATGAGTAGCTAGGGATTAGGGATTAGACTAGGAGACCGAGAGACTAGGAGACATCAGACGCCAGACATCAGACATATGACTTCTATCCCCTAGCCTTCGGGCATCGCCCCATATATATTCTCGACGAAGCCGCCACCTTCATTCCTCATTCAAACAGAGCTTTCATCCCCAAATCAAGGAGCAGCACGCCCCGTGGACTCCCCCTACTTCACGGCTTCCATCAAGTCTTTCAGATTTCTGACGAAGACGGTATGTTCTCTGACCTCGTCCAGATGATGCGCTTCATAATAGGCCAAGACTTCTTTTTTATTGCGTTCCGACAGGATGAAATGGGTAAATTTCATCTTGAGTGCTTCTTTGAGACGAAGAGTGACACGGGAAACGGGCATGATCTCTCCGGTGAGACCGATTTCTCCGAGTGCCATGAGGTTCTGCGGGACAGGGACATCGCCTCTGACGGAGATTAGCGCGAGCGCGACAGCCAGATCGGCGGCAGTTTCTTTCACACGGAAGCCGCCCGCCACATTGAGGTACACATCTTCGGTCGAGAAGGGGATGCGTCCGCGGCGTTCCAAGACGGCAAGGAGAATGATCATGCGGTTGTAGTCATACCCCGCCGCGATACGGCGCGGGATAGCGAGGACGGAGTGAACCGTGAGTGCTTGGATTTCTACAAGGACAGGACGCAACCCTTCCATGCAGGCGACGACAGCCTGACCCGGCGTCTGGCTCGTGCGGTCACGAAGCAGGTATTTCGACGGGTCTTCGATCCCTTTGAGCCCCTGCCCCTCCATGACGAAGAGTCCGGACTCTGCGGTGGAGCCGAAACGGTTCTTCACCGTCCTCAGCACGCGGAACTGGTAGCTGCGGTCGCCTTCCAAGTAGAAGACCACGTCGACCATGTGCTCCAAGATGCGCGGCCCCGCGAGATTTCCTTCCTTCGTAACGTGACCGATGATCATGACAGCGATGTTCTCGCTTTTCGCGAGGCGCACGAGTACGGCGGTGCAGTCGCGGATCTGCGCGGGACTTCCCATCGGGGATTCATTGGCAGAAAGATACATCGTCTGGATGGAGTCGATGACCAGCATGGATGGCTTTTCTTTTTCTGCCTCAGAGACGATGGCATCCAGATTGCCGCCGGAATAGACGAAGAGATCATCATCAGCAGCGCCGAGTCTCTCGGCGCGCATCTTGATCTGTGCTTCGGACTCTTCCCCGCTCGCATAAAGGACACTCCGCCCCGCCTTTGCCATGGCGTGGCAGACCTGGAGAATCAGTGTCGACTTGCCGATCCCCGGCTCTCCGCCCCAAAGGATGACGGAGCCGGGTACGACGCCGCCTCCGAGCGGACGATCGACCTCGGGCATCGACAGCTGCATGCGTTCATGGTTTTCCAGATTCACTTCCGAGAGTTTCTGCGGACGCTTGCCGCTGACCACCTCATGCGTCGTCCGCAGCTGCTTGGGGAGGACTTCCTCCACCGTCTCCTCGAGTGTATTCCATGAGCCGCACTGCGGGCATCGCCCCATCCATCTCACAGTCTCTGCCCCGCAGTTCGAGCAGACGAATTTGGTTCGGTTCTTGGCCATGGACGTATCTCCTTTATCATCATATCGTTCATCAGTACGCTATACAATTTCTCAAAGTTAGGAATGAGGAGTAAGAAGTGAGGAGTGGTGGTGGCGGCTTCGCCGCAATTTTATCATTCGGCGCTTCGCGCCGCACCTTCCCCGTTGAACCTTCAGACCCCAGAGAACCCGTTGAACCCCCAAAAACACAAAAAGAGTGCAACGGGAAATGTCTACTACATTCCTATTGCACTCTTATTATATCATCTGCCTAAAGGCGATGGCATCATTCCGCGTGGAAAGTCAGCTTGCCATCCTTGGCATCCATATGGAGGACTTTCTTCTTTTCGAGCCCCTCCTGCAGAATGAGCTCGGAGATCGGGTCTTCGACTTCTTTCTGGATGGTGCGGCGCAGCGGACGAGCACCGTATTCCACATCGGTACCATGATCGATGAGGAGCTTTTTCGCTTCTTCGCTGGCATCGAGCTTCACTTCGAAGTGCGCGAGCTTCTCGCCGACCTTGGCAAGCATCAGGTTCACGATAGAGGAAAGATCGGTAGCGGTGAGCGGATGGAAGACGATGATCTCATCGATACGGTTGATGAATTCCGGACGGAGCGTGTGTTTCACTTCATCCATCATCAGCTTCTTCACATCCTCGAAGGTTTCCTTCTTCTCACCTTTGTCCTCTGCTTTGAATCCCAGTTTCTTCATCTGGTTTTTCAAGAGGGCAGAGCCAAGGTTACTGGTCATGATGATGACAGCATTCGTGAAGTCCACGGTGCGGCCCTGACCATCGGTCAGACGACCATCATCGAGTACCTGCAGAAGGATATTGAAGAAATCCGGATGCGCCTTTTCGACTTCATCAAAGAGGATGACGCTGTACGGCGTCTTTCTCACGGCATCGGTCAGCTGTCCGCCTTCTTCATAGCCGACATATCCTGGAGGCGCACCGACGAGACGGGACACTTCGTGTTTCTCCATGTATTCCGACATATCGAAACGGATCATATTTTTCTCACTGCCAAACATGCATTCAGCGAGCGCTCTGGCCAGCTCGGTCTTGCCGACACCGGTCGAGCCGAGGAAGAGGAAGGAACCGATCGGACGTTTCGGATCCTTCATGCCGGCGCGCGCACGACGGATCGCCGTGGCAACGGCATGGACAGCCTCATCCTGACCGACCACTCTCTTATGGAGCTCTTCTTCCAGATGAAGCAGGCGCTCGGAGTCGCTCTTCTTCAGATTCTGCAGCGGTACCCCCGTCCATTTGGCGACGACTTCTGCCACATCTTCTTCCGTGACTTTAAGATCATCATGATCCGCCCCCTTCCAGTCCTTCTTCATGAGGGCGATCTCACTCTGCATCTTCTTGGCAGCATCACGATACTCGGCGGCTTTTTCAAAATCCTGCGAAGCCACAGCCGCTTCCTTTTCTTTCAAAAGGGAGGCCAGTTTTTCTTCCTTCTCTTTCAGCGCATCCGGTGTCGAAGACGCTTCCATGCGGACCTTGGCGGCGGCTTCATCAATGACATCGATGGCTTTATCAGGCTGGAAACGATCCGTGATGTAACGACCGGAAAGTTCGACAGCCGCTTTCATTGCTTCATCGGTGATCTTCGCTTTATGAAAAGCTTCGTAGCGATCACGCAGACCCTTCAAGATCTTCAGCGTATCTTCCGGTGTCGGTTCACCGACTTTGACCGGCTGGAACCGACGTTCCAAAGCGGCATCCTTTTCGATATACTTCTTATATTCTTTCAAAGTGGTCGCACCGATGCAGCGCAGCTCGCCGCGTGCCAGAGCCGGTTTCATGATATTGGCTGCATCCATGGAGCCTTCCGTCGAGCCTGCGCCCACCAGTGTATGCAGTTCATCGACGAAAAGGATCCAGTCTTTATGTTTCTTCACTTCATCAATGACTTTTTTCAGCCGTTCCTCAAATTCGCCTCTGTACTTGGTACCGGCGACGACGGAGGACATATTGAGAGAAATCACATGGCAGTCCTTCAGGATCTCCGGCACATCATGAGAAACGATCCGCTGTGCAAGCCCTTCTGCGATGGCTGTCTTGCCTACGCCCGGCTCACCGATGAGGACAGGGTTGTTCTTATTTCTGCGGGACAGGATCTGGATCACGCGATTGATCTCCGTCTGACGCCCGATGACAGGGTCGATCTTGCCCTGTTTGGCTTTTTCATTGAGGTCGATGGCAAAATCACCCATCTCTCCCAGCTCTGCACTGCCTTCTCCATTTCCGTCTTCCGAAATATAGGTATCGAAGGCTTTCTGCAGCTTCTCCTGTGTCACGCCGAAATGCTCCAGGATCTGCATCGCAACGCCGCTGCCTTCCCGAAGAATGGCAAGCAGCAGATGCTCCGTGCCGACGAAGGAATTGTCAAGATCATTGGCTTCCTCCACCGCCATTTCCAGCACCCGTTTCGTCCGCGGCGCTACATACAGCTCACGGCGAGAGAAGAAGCCGCTCCTTCCCTGCCCGGCGAGCAGCGGCTCCACCGCCTCTACGGTCACGCCGAGCGAATTCAGGATCTTGCCGCCGGCCGAATCTTTTTCGTGGGCAATGCCCAAAAGCAGATGCTCGGTCCCCAAATAATCACTGCCCAGCTTCGAAGCCTCTTCTCCTGCAAATTTCCAGGCATTTTTTACACCATCTGTATATCTGTCTTCCATAGAAATCCCTCCTTTGTTTTGGGGTTTATATTAAATGAGAAATTAGAAATGAAGGTGGTATTTCAGTCACCAGTCACTCATTTTTTTCCTTCAATCGCTTTTATCTTATCTCTGACCTCGCAAGCGCGCTCGAAATCCTCCCGGTCGACACAGCTCTTGAGCTCCCTTCGCAAGGCTTGCAGCTCCTCGCTCTCCGCCGGAGCATCCGCCTTTTCTTTGGCCTTCGGTTCATTGACGGGAATTTCATTCTTCCCTTTCTGGAACGACGGGCGGATGGACTCTTTGAAGCGATCGTAGCTGCTTTCATTCTCCGGCAGCTTTTCCGGGCTGACTTCGATGAATTGTCCGCCGCCCTGATCTTCCAGCGTGCGGGTCCCGAAGGGGTCTTCTAAGAGATGCCCAATCATCGATCCGCCGAAGAAATGATCCAGCGGACTGTCAAAGAATCCATGACCAAAGAAGCTCTGCTCCTTCTGGAAAACATGCTCTTTCTCTGCGCACTCACTGCAGAGATGCTCCTCTTTTCTATGTCCGTTCACCACCTGCACCATATGAACGGTGGCAGGATGTGCATGACAGCATTCACAAAGCATATTTATTCTCCTTTCAGCGCCCACTCGATGCGATGGATCATCGTCCGTCCGGCTTCCTTTCGGTGTCCTTCCGGACAATACTCCAGCATCGTGTGCGTCATCGCATACATCAGCCGATACTCACGCTCGGAAATGATGTCGTAATTCAAAAGCATCTGGAAATATCCCCGAAGACCATTTTCTATCTCCTCCTGAGATACTGGTTTGTCTTTTGTTTGATGATTTGACTTTTCATTCTGGTACTGGCTCGCTGCTGCCTTCAGCCGACGGTAGTAGTCCGGCACCTCCTCACGCTCGACAGGACGCAGAGAGATCTTGATATATCCACCGCTCCCCCGCCGTGACTCGACGATGAATCGATCATTGGCGGAGAATCTCGTATTGATCACATACGTCACCTGTGAAGGCGCACACGCGAGCCGGTCGGCCACCTCTTTGCGCTTTAGCAGCAGCTGGTCTGTATTTTGCTTATCCATCAGATCCAGAATGAAATTTTCTATTTTATCAGATAGCATCGTGCTATTCATATCACTCACCACTTTCCACTTGACCTCTTACCTTATTTCTGTAATCTATTATACATCAAATAGTCAAATAGTCAATAGCCTTTTTGATTTATTCTCTTTCCCCCTTTTGATGGCTGAATCATCCCTCATGTCAGGCCACCCAAAAAGGCGATGTGAAATAACGATCATTTCATTTTCGCGTTCCATCTGCCGCGGGGGACTTGCAGCTCTCATAGGAGTGACCG
>ERZ779896.757-NODE-757-length-36749-cov-5.882351_pt1 | contig 36749 bp, 53 predicted proteins | sample MGYA00511067_ERZ779896 | MGnify/ENA primary metagenome ERZ779896 (study PRJEB29588, sample SAMEA2161597) | human gut metagenome | biome: human gut; feature: human-associated habitat; material: faeces | place: Denmark | collected 2008/2010 ... | reverse complement strand
CTGTATTACTACATTTTTTTATTTTATATCATATAATAATGAAATTAAATTCAATTCTGTATTAGGAAATAGATTTGAGTGGTTATCTAACAATGAAAAGAAGAAAAATAGTACCGAAAACTATGATGTAAAAAAATATATTACTGATATAGAAAATTGTTATAAAACAAATTTCACTATAGTGTTGATTACTAATTTTTCTTGTACAATACTTGAGATTTTGTTACAAAAAAAGATACTAGATAGCAATAGCTACTAAAATAGAAGAATATACAATTCAATAAATTACAAACTAATTAATGTACTAGAACAAGCTCAACAAAATCAAGAAATATATATTAAGATTCAGGAATTAGAAGAGAGAGTAAATGAATTAGAAAAGAATGTGTCACATTAATCAGAAAGATAAATTACAATTTTATAGTAATAAAAATCTCCGAAAGATTATACTTTCAGAGATTTTTTCATTTATTTTATAATGGCATCATTTGCAGTAAATCCTTCAAGAGAATTTTCTTTTACTTGAATACAAATGTAAGAAATTGCATTGTTTTTGTTAGCAAAAAATTGTCTTTCTGCTACTGGAGATATTCTTACCCAATCACCAGTAACTAAATTAACTTCTTCGTTGTCAATAATAGCTTTGCCAGAACCACTTATAACATAATAAATTTCTTCATTTTGTTTATGAGAATGAATAAAAGGTACACTTTCTCCTGCTCCAATAGTGTTGATGCTAATTTCAGCACCTGTTAAACCTAATTTTTCGTGTAATTCAACTCTAGGTGCACTTTCTGAACTTACTTTCATAAAATTTGACATTTTAAATTCCTCCTTAAATATTAGTATAATGAATTTATATCAAAGTACATACAATAAAACAAGTACGCACTTTAAAGTAACTACTTGTCAAATTAATAATATGTGATACAATATCAATAAATTAGTAAGGAGTATCAAAATGAGAAATATAAATGAATTACCAGAATGTCCTGTTGCAACTACAATATCTTTAGTAGGAAATAAGTGGAAATTGTTGATAATAAGAAATTTAACAAGAAGAACATGGAGATTTAATGAGTTGCAAAAGTCATTGAATGGAATATCACAAAAAGTATTAACAGAATGCCATATAATGCAATTTATTCAAACTTTTCTCAAATGGTATCATATAAGTTAGGAAATATTGTTATTGATTTACCTATGATGACTATAATTACTTATATTTTTATGATGGTTATAGCATTAATTTGTGCAAAGAAAACATATAGTAAACATCAGGTAGAATAAGTAATAAAATTAAATTTTATTTTAGGATATTTTTGGAAAAAGCAAGTAAGAGTTTTAAAAATGATATAGAATAGAGAGGTGGAGCTTAAAAGAAAACTTTTAGGCTCTATTTTCACTTACACAACATTGCGCAAAACCAAAGTTATTCAGTAATTTTCATAATTCTGCATAGTAACATTTTAGGAGCATAGGAAATGGAGTAACTATGCCAATATTTAGAATTGAAAAAACAAAAAATTATACGGTAATGTCAAATTACCATTTGAAAGATAAAAGATTATCCTTTAAAGCTAAAGGTTTATTGTCATATATGTTGAGTTTGCCTGATACTTGGGATTTTTCACTTAATGGATTATGTTCAGCAAGTAAAGACAATATAACATCTATCAGGAGTACATTAAAAGAGTTACAAGAGTTTAAATATCTAACAATTAAAAAGTTAATGCCAAACGAAACAAATAGTGGAAGAATAGAGTATGAATACATAATTTATGAGTATCCATTGGATAAAAAAGACAAAAAACAAGATATAGGTTTTCTATACCTTGAAAATCTATCGCTAGAAAATAACACCCTATTAAATACTAATATAGTAAATACTAAAAAAAATACTAAAAAAAGAAAAACTAAAAGTAAGTCTAGTTTTCCTCAAAGAGAGTATAAACCTGAGGAATTAGAGGGATTGTACGATAATTAGTTTTGTTTTATTGTTTTTTTCTCCTGGACTTTTTAAGACCAGGACTGGAGAAAAAATACAAAAATGAAATAGATTTAGAAGTTGAATAAAGTATTATTTTATATCAAATTTACAAAAGTTTATAAAAAATAATTGACAATATGTTTGATATGGTGTTATTATGTTTTTAATTTAATAAAATATCGGGTTTCCCTACAAGGCTATATATTTATTATATAGCCATTTTGCTTTTTATAGATAAAACAACAAAGAAAAGCTACAAAGGGAGATGGAATCTCCCTTTAGAAACAAGCCAAAGGCAATAAACAACTCGTAGTGGTTTTGTGATTAGCCGAAGATCCAAACTTGTTTGGACCTGAGCTGAGCAAAATTGGCATTAGTCGAGGCAGAGCCGAGCTGAGCAAAACGGAGAGTTACAGGGAGCAGGGCGACCGTAACCAAAAGCTACAGTGCCAAGCTTTTTTCTTTGTTGTTGAGTAAAAATTCAAGTTGTTACTATTACTTGACATAGTAACAACTTATGACCATTTATGATTAGATATAATAATAATGATAATGTTGTTTAAGTATTGATATTATAAGGTTTTATGTAAGTTTTAGTTATATTTTAGTGATGTTTTGTAGTAAATTAATTAAATAAATTTTATAAAAAATTAATATTAAGCTCTAAAATCGTTTTAGAGCCGTTTTTTATATTTATGTGTTAAATTATTCAAGAAAAGTTTTTAAAAATGTTATTGACCATTTTGAAAGTTATTGTTATTATTTTAAAAAAATATTTGATAGTCAAAAAATGGAGTGTGAAAAAATATGGATAAAAACAAAAGAGAAAAAGAGTTTTGTGTTTACATAAGAAATGGTAGAGGTAGTCCTTATAATATTTCACCATATCATAATTTTGAAGATGCACTTGTAGCACTTAATAATATGGTTAGTTTAGAAATTGAAAGAGGTAGATTTTTCTATGTTGATAATGATTTTTACGACAATAAATATCCACCCAATATGTATGGTAAATATTTTTGCATAATGGAACGCAATGTGACACAATGGGAAAAATATGAGAGTGTATCTGCTAAGAGTAAAAATTCAAAAAATAATCAATGTAAAATATTAATGTTTAGACAAAAAATTAAATAATAAAAAATGTTCCAAGATGTAGCAATAGCAAAGGGAAGAGTGAAAAGTACAATAGCTACTAATTATTTTATGGAATATAACATTGCGCAAAACCAAAGCTATTCGGTCATCAATGTAACATTTGATTCAATAAAAACTAATAAAATAATAAATAAAAGACGTAAAGAAGTAAAAAGAATTTGGATTCTTTTATTTTTTTACGTTTTTTATTTTGCGGACTGAAAGGAGGAAATATGTTAGGAAAAAACTTGAAAGTTATTAGAGAAAAGAAAGGCTACAGTAAAAGATATTTAGCTAAAATAAGTGGCATATCAAGAAAAACAATTGAGATTATTGAAAACAAAGATTCTAGTAACACTAAATTAAGTACTGTTGAATCATTAGCAAAAGCATTAGAAGTTGAAACAAAAGAATTATTAAAATAGAAAGAAGGTAAACTTATGAAAAAATACAGAATAGTTGACAAAGTGCAGTTTATAAAAGCAACAAGCATAATGATCTTGATGATTATAGAGTCAGTAATATTAATAAGCAAAATACACAATTATGGAATTTTATGGTTTTTCACAACAATGAGATGAAAGGGGTAAATCAATAATGATAATAATTTATATTATAGGAGTTATGCTTGTATTGGTTTCTATAATAAATTTAATAAAAGCATATCAATGTTTAGAAGATGCAAATAACAGTTTAGAAGAACTAATAAAAGCAAAAGAAACTAATTTAGAATTAAATCTTGAAAATTATGAGTACGAAGGTATTATAAATAAAATTAACGTTATTATATTTCAGAATGGTCAAGGAAGTATAACAGATAGATTTTTCAAAATAAAAGAAGTTATCAAGTCTGCAAACAAAAATAACTTCTAAAATCCAATAAATAAATATATGATTTTCTAAATTATTATATCAAAAAGAGTTTGGAAAATCAAGAAAAAGAGAGTAAATAAATGAAATGCATAAATTTTAGATTCAGAACAAGAGATTATCAAAAATATTTTTATTGTGCAAAAAAGAAAGAAAAAATTCAATATGGGGATTGCAAAGAATGTGAATATAAAGAATACAAACCAGCTAAAGAAATAAGAAAAAAGTCAAAGAAATTGAAAAAGTTAGAAGATAACAGATTCAGTATAATAACAGATAATTTAAAAATTTGTTATATATGTAAAGAAAAAACTAAAATGGATTTAAACGAAGTGTTTGGAGGAAGCAACAGACAAATGAGCATGAAATATGGATTGGTCATACCAGTTTGTAGAAAATGCCATGATAAATACGATATTGATAAAGAATTAAGAAACAAATATCAAAAAGAGGCACAATTAAAATTCGAAGAAATATATAGTCATGAATTGTTTATGAAAGAATTTAAAAAGAATATTTTATAGTAGGAAACAAAATGGATAAATTAGAACTTATCAAAGAAGCTTTAGAGTTTGATTTTTCATATTGGGAAAAAGCAGAAAAAGAAAATCCAGATAATGCATTTTATAAGGGAACAGTAGCGGGGTTAAGAGCATTTAAAGAAAAAAATAAAGTTTTAATAGAATAATATTAATTTAATAAATAGGATAAAACAACTAGGAATAAAAATATATACAACTTTATTCCTAAAATTTACGAAAGGATAAATAAAATGACATACATAGAATTGATAAATGCTTTCGAGAAGTGGCTCGAAACTAATCATTTACCAAGCGTAGCTCAATTATTGTGGTATAAGTTAGTCGGACTATTTAATAAAGCTATGTGGAGCGAATGGATTACAGTAGATAACTACAGATTGATGGCACTCTTAGATGTAAAACGTGAGGCAACTTTTATATCATACAGAGACAAATTAATAGAAGCGAGACTTTTTGAATATAAAAAAGGAAAAAAAGGAAGCCCGAACAAATATAAAATTTGTACTGTCAATTTTGAAAGTACAAATAGTAGTATAAAGAGTAGTACAAGTAGTAGTGAAAAGCGGAGTAAAAACAGTAGTAGATACCGCAGACATAATAGATAAAGACAAAGACATTTATATTATTTTATTTAGGAAAATATCTAAGAAAAAGTTACAATAAATATAAAAAACAAATCGAAAGAGGGTTTGGAATTGTTGAAACGATACTAGCTTGTCAAAGCGAAGATGACTTTCAGAAATTAGAAAGAAAATCTCAAGACAAACTTATAAATGAATTAATGAAAGTATTTTAAAGATTATGAACATATATCAAAAACGTAATAGGAGAGAAAAATGTTAAAAATTGTAGACATAAAGCACAGAAAAGAACCAATAAAACATACAAAGATGCAACATCTGGAAGAGAAGAATAATCTTGTAAAAAGAAAAACAGACAAGTTGTATGATTATTACATTTGTGACTATTGTGGTGCTGAAATAAGACTAGATATAAAACAAACAGAAAGAAGTGGAGGTATAGCAATATTGCCAAATTCACTTACTAAGTGTGGAGATTTAAAAGTTGCATTATGCAATAAATGCGTCAGAGGAGTACAAAAACAGTTAGAGAAATAAAAAAAGGAGGAAAACAAAATGGAAAAATAAAGAAAGAATTATTAGAATTAGGATTTTGTATAAACAGCAAAGGAATTTTTTATTGGATTGATTTAATCAAATTGGCTAAAGAAAATCCTAACATGGAGATTACTAAAATGTATATAGAACTTGCTAAAATGAATAAGACGTCATATACAAGTATTGAAAGATGCTTAAGAACAGCGATGCAACCAGCAAAAATTAATATACAGAAAAAATATAATTACAATAGCAAAATTAGCAATTTAACATTTTTAAATTTAATGAAATATGAATTAATTTGAGAAGGAGGAATAGTTATGGCTGATGTATCAGATAACGAAGAATTAATAGAAACAAGAAAGTTACACGGATTAGATGATGATTTATTTAAAGAAAAGAGAATGGTTAGAAAATGCAGTATGTGTGGAGAAGTTAAAGAAGAATCAGAATTTAGATATATGAAAAAGCAAGACAGATGTAACTGTTATTGCAAACATTGTGAAAAATTGTACAACAAAGAATATCAAAGGGTTTACAGAGAAAGAAAAAAGGCAGGAGAAGAATAGATATGAATAAGTTAAAAATAGATGAAAAAATAGATTTAGAATGGCTTATGTATAAATATCAATTAAGATATGCAAATCATGTTGATGAATCAGGAAAATACTTATTTTATAGTGATACTTTATATATAAACCCTCGTACTAGAGAGATAAATATTGAAGGAAGAAATAATGATGATATTTTATTTTTATACGATTTAATCAAAGAAGGATTAGTAGTAAAGGAGTAAAAATATGAATATAAAAGAAATTATACAAAAGATATTTGAACCAAATTATATAAAAATATATAAGCAAATAGAACAAGCATTCTTTAATGGAAAAAGAATAGTTTTAAATGTGACGGAAGATGAGGGAAAAGCAGTTTTGAAATTCCTTGATGATTATAGTGAATACGAAGAAGTCATTGAGGATGTGATGATAATTAAAACAGGATTTGATTTGATTCAAGAATCAATACCAGCAGATATAAGATTGCATTACAAGTGGGTTTGCAACTTATATGAAAGTGATTTTAGACCAAAACAAATAATATTTGATTTTAAAAAAATGAATATGAATAAACTATTTGAAATTAGACATAGAAGATAACAAAAATGGAGTAAAGGAGTAACTATGAGTGAAGAAGAAAAAATGAAAATTGCAATGGATTTAGCTAAACAAGGAATTGATTTAGAAGATGTTGAAAAATGGGCATCAGAGATATATAAAGATTTAAAACCATTTTTTGATTTAGTGGAAAAGAACAAGAAAATACTTGATAAATATTGTAAAAGAAAGGATAAAGAAAATGAATAAAACAATAGCATTTATTGGAGAAATAATATGTATTATAGCAATACTAATATCTTTAACAATAATAACAAGAGTTAAAGATGAAAGAAAAACAAAAATACAATTATTAGAACAAAGCTTAAATGAGCAGATTCAAGAAAAACAAGTATATATGAATATGCTTGAAGAGAGGAGTAAATAAGATATGAAAATATATTATGGTGGTAGAGGAAATGGAAAAACAATAAAGGCAATTAAATTATCTGTAGAAAAACAAATGCCAATCGTATGTTGGAGTTATGAACATAAAAAGCAAATAGAACAAACAGCTAGAGAAATAGACGTAAAAAGGATAATGCCGGAACCAATATTGGTAACAGAAGTAAGAAAAAAGGTAATAGGGAATAGAAGAGGTTTAATAGTTGATGATTTAGATGTTCTTTTAAGAATGATATTAGATGATAATGTTTATTATGCTACTATGGAAGATTGTAATATAGAAAAGTTAGAGAGGAGTAAATAAGATATGAAAGAAAATTGGAAAAAAGAAACAATAAAAGCCGTTGTATTTATTTTACTGATATTTGCAATAGGAACTGTAACTGTACTTTTAACAGATAATAGCATTCTTTTAATTATAAGTGGAATGTTAATTGGAACAATAGACAGAATTTTCGATAAATGGTTAGATGAAAATTGGAGAGAGGAGTAATACATAATGAAAGAAAAAACAGCAGATGAAATTAAAATAAAGTTAAAAGATATAGCAAAATTACAACATTTGTATATAGAAATATTTACAGAAGAAGATGAAGATTACCCAGACAGGAGAGTTATAAGCAATAAAGAAAGAGCAGTACAAAGAATATTAGACAAAATAACAGATAAAAGATTTAATCAAATTGAAATTTGGAAAGTAATACAATTAAAAAGTTGGGACGATACAGATAATACGCTCAAACCAATTTGTAACAGATTAAGAGAACTAGGATATGAAATTATAAATAATAATTAGGAGGTGTTTTAAGTGAAAGAAAATAGTATAAAAGAAGATATAGAATTGTTACAAGATGAAACAAGCTCTTTAGGATTATTCCTTAAATGCAAAGGTTCAGAAAAATATAAAATAGCACTAGAACATATTTTATCAGATTATAAAAGAGTATTAGAAATGAACGAAGTTCTATTAAAAGAGAATGAATTACTAAGAAAATATATAGAAAGCTGGAAAAAATACTGTGAAGAAATAGAAGAAGAACAAACAGAAATGAGCAATAAAAACTGTGAATTAGAGTTTGAGGTAGAAAAACTACAAAAAGAAAATGAAGAATTAGGAATAAGCAATAAATACACAATACATTTAACGGACAAACAATACAATGTAGTAATAGAAAATGCACAAAATGATATAAATCAAAAATGGATTCAAAAAGTAAAAGACAAGATAGAAAAAGAAATAAAATATCATGAAAGAAACATATTAGAGATAGAAAATATAACTATGTTAAAGAGTAAAATAGCTAAAGAAGAAGCGGAAATTGAGTTCAATAAATATGCAATAGTAGTTTTAAAAAAGATTTTACAAGAATTAATAGAAGGAGAAAATTAAATTATGGGAAAAGAGTATTATGTAATATTAGATAAAAGGCATTTAAGTTTTATGAACAATGGAATGCCAGCAAGTATAGATGGTGCAGACAAATTTAATAGTTATGAATCTGCAAAAAAAGAATTAACGGATGACTATGATGAAGATTTTGAAGGCGTAATATATAAAGTAACAGAAAAGATATTTAGAGATTTTGAACTAATAGAAGAAAGAGAGAAAAAATAGAAAAATGGAAGAAATAAAGAAAAAACTTAAGGAAATTTCGCAAGACTTAAAAAGCATAAAATGGAATTTTGAAATAGCAACTGATTATTTTGCAGAAACAGAAGAAATGATTGAAACTATACAAAATAATCAAGAAAGAAATATGATAAAAGACATAAATAATTTTAAAAGAGAATTAAAACGAGATGGATTGTATTCAAATAAATTAGATGATTTTATAGAAGGTTATATGAAATATTATAATAATTAATGCAAATACTACACAAGAGGTGTAGTAAATGACAGACCAAGAAATAATAGAAAAGTGGGAACAGGGGCTAAGTAAAAACAAATTAGCAGAAATATATAGAAGAGAATACAATCAGCAAATAAGAATAATAAGATCAAGTGTAAAACACAGACACGATGGAAAATATATAAGCAATTATGAAGCATTAGCTAAAGTAGAGAGTGTAATATATAGATATTTGAAAGAAGGAAAAATATGATATTAGGGAAAAAGGATAAGAATATTATAATAGAACTACAATCAGAAAATTCATTATTAAAAAATGAAAACGAAAGATTAAAAAATGAAACATATAAAAACATATATAAAAGTGAAATTATGAATTTACTTAAAGCTATCATATTAAAGACTAGTAATCATGAGATAAAGATTGAAGATAAAGAATTACTAGAAGCGGAACAATATGATTTATATGTTCAAGATGAATATATGAGTTTTGCTAAAAGATACCAAGCGATAGATAGAAATAAAAGAATTAAATTATAGACTTATTACAAAGTTGATGGAGGATACAAATGAATAAAGAAAAGTTAATCCAATATTGTGATTTGAAAAAAGAAATTGAAAATCTAAAGAAAAGAATAGATAAAATAGAAAAACAAAGTGAAATGGTAGCAGATGTAGTACAAAATGGATATAAAGGAAAAGCATATATTTATGGTTATGATTATAAACGAACTTATAAATTAGATTTACTAAAAAGTATTTTGCAAGAAAGATATGACAAATTATTAGATATGCAAATAAGCATAGAAAGTTACATAACTACCATTAAAAAAAGTGATATAAGACAAATATTTGAATATCGCTATATAGATGGAATGAATTGGTATCAAATTCAATGCATAATGGAATACAAACACGAAGATACAGCTAGAAAAAGACATGATAAATTTATAGATGAAAATTTATAGATTTTCCGATTTTTCCGTTTTTTATATGCTAAACTATTAGTAAGTCAAAATATGATAAATATAAATACAAAATAAATTTACTAGCATAAAAGTAGATATTAGACTTAGCTTTTGTATTAACAATGCTAGAAAAGTTAGTACAAATATAAAGCTGTATATACTCATAATTTCCCCTGATTTTCTGTTCGACAAAGGCCTTTCTAGTGGGTCTTTTATTTTTATATTAATGGAAGGAATACAAAGAGTATAAAAGAAGTGAAACAAAACACTATAAAATAGGGAGATGATAACATGAAGAAACAAAAACATGCAGGTGGAAGACCACCTAAATATACTAAAGCTGAAATAATGAGATATAAAATAAACAAATATTTTGAAAGTTGTTTTGTTCCAGCTCGAGACAGAAATGGTAAAATATTGAGAGATGAGAAGCGGAAATATTATAAAAACGCAAGTAAGGCCATATACAATATCAGGTTTAGCTGATGCATTAGATATGAGTAGGCAATCGTTGTTAAATTATAGTAAAAAAGAGGAGTTTTTTGACACGATAACGCGTGCGAAAAGAAAATGTGAGGTGTATGCAGAAGAACAACTTTTTGATAAAAGTGGTGTTAATGGTGCAAAATTTAGTTTAGCTAATAATTTTGAAGGTTGGAAAGAAAAACAAGAAATAGAACATTCTGGAAGTTTGAAGTTGGAAGATGTATTATGAAATATACTCCAACTTTTTTGATTGAAAAAAGAAGAGAAAAATGGCAATCTGCCAATCCAGATAAACGAATAGAAGAGGATAAAAGATTTAGAGAAGCAGTTGCTAATGAAATAATTGAAAACAAAGAATTTAGAGAAGAAATTATAAAATATCCAGAATATTTGGTGGAGTTAGAGTTTGTTATTGTAGATAAAGAACAAAACACAGTTCCATTTTTCTTAAATGAAGTGCAAAAGACATTTATAGCTACTTTAAATCAAGCCAAGGATGATTACAATAATAAAAGAATATTAGCCATAAAATTAAATGTCCTTAAAGGTAGACAACAAGGCTTTACTACAGTAATTACAGCCTATCAATTAGCGTGTGCAATATTAAACAAAAACTTCTCTGGATATACTCTTTCAGATAAGGCAGATAATACTGAAGCAATTTTTCAAAATAAAGCTAAATTTCCATATGATCAATTACCAGATAAATTAAAACATACTGAAAAATATAACAACAGAAGACAGTTGCTTTTTGAAAAAACAAATAGCAATTGGAGCGTGGATACAGCAACTAAAGATGTTGGTAGGTCAAAAACAATTAATTTTTTTCATGGTTCAGAGTGTGCATTCTGGAATGGTGGAATGCAGAGTATTCAAGCAGGTCTAGGTGAAGCGTTAACAAAAAATTGTATACAAATATATGAAACAACTGCAAATGGTTTTAATGATTTTCAAAAATTATGGAATAGTGGAACGTGTATAAATTGTTTTTATCAATGGTGGATTACTTATGAATATAGAATGAACTTTGAAACAGAAGAAATAAAAAAGATTTTTCTAGATAATATAGAGAATAAAAGCGAATGGATATATGAAAGATTAAAGTGGCTAAAAGATAAAGGTTTAGAGAATGAACAGTTATATTGGTATTTTAAAAAATATGAATCGTATATTGACAAAAGGTTAATAAAACAAGAATATCCGTGTACTCCTGAAGAGGCTTTTTTAACTTCTGGACAATGTTACTTTAATTCTGAAAAACTTGTAAAAAGACTTCAAGAAGTGACAGAACCTATAAAGATAGGATACTTTTTGTACGAATTATATAATGAAAAGATAATGTCTTACAAGTGGATTGATGATGTTAATGGTTTTATAAAAATATATGAAGATGTACAACAAAGAGTGCCATATGTAATAGGAGGAGATACCGCAGGAGATGGCTCTGATAATTTTACTGGTCAAGTTTTAGATAATATTACAGGAAAACAAGTTGCAGTTTTAAAGCAAAAATTAGATGAAATAGAATATACTAGACAAATGTATTGTTTAGGAATGTATTATAATGAAGCATTAGAAGGAATTGAAACAAATTATAGTACATATCCTACAGTAAAGTTAGCTGAAATGAAATATCCTAATATTTATATAAGAGATAAAAATCCAGATGATTATAGAAATATTTTTGAAACAAAAATCGGTGTAAATACTAACAAAGCAACAAGACCACATATGTTAGCTATTCTTCAAACTGTTGTAAAAGAAATGATAGAAAATATTACTGACAGAGAAACATTAGAGGAAATGATTAATTTTATAGTTAATGCCAAACGGAAAAGCAGAAGCTCAAGAAGGTTGCCATGATGATTTAGTAATGGGATTAGCTATTGCTCATTATATAAGGCCTCAACAAAAATATACTTTATTAAATAATCAAAATATAGATGAGAATTATAAAATGTTTTCTGACGATAAAAATTCAAAAATATACGATGAAACTGGAGATAAGATAGAAATAATATAAAAGGAGCAAATAGAATGAATATTATTTATGTAATAATGCTAGTTTTTATGACTGGCTCTTTTTGTGTTTTAAGTTTTCTTGTTGGAGTTTTAAGTTCTTTAGGAAGAAAAATAAACTTAAATCCTATAGAAAATTATAAAGAACACAAAGAAATAAAAGAGCAAATAAGAATTAATGATTTAGATCAAAGACAAATAGCAACTATGATGGAGAATATTGATAATTATGATGGCACATCAACTGGGCAAAAAGATATACCAAATGAATAATAAGGAGGAACGTTATGGATTTAGAGGAAATAAAAGAAACAGACGTATGGAATCTATACTCACAGGCACAGATGTATGCTAGACAAACCAATATTTATGAGTCTACTGATAAAAATTTTAGAATGTATAATGGAGACCAATGGGCTGGATTGAAACTAAAAGGAATTGAACCTGTACAATTAAATTTTATAAAACCTATTATCAATTATAAAGTTGGAGCTATAAGTCAAAATTTATGGGCAATACATTATAGTGCAGAGAATATTGATATTCCAGAATTTGTTGAAACAGCAAGAAAGACTTGTGAACTTTTAAATAAAAAAGTTGCAAAAATATGGGAAGCTACATATATGGATTATATGGTAAGACAAATATGTAAGAATGCAGCAATTAATGGAGAATGCCCTATATATATTAATTTCAATGAAAACAAAAATATGCCTGAAATAGAAGTTCTAAATAAAACTGATATTTACTTTGGAAATGAAAATCATTCAGACATACAAAAACAACCATACATATTATTAAAGAAGAGAATGCCTGTTTCTTTAGCTAAAGTTTTAGCAGAAGAAAATGGAGCATCTAAGCAGGAAATTCAATATATACTTGGAGATCAAGAAACGTTTGAAGAGGCAGGAGATTCTGCTAAAGAAGAAAAAGACAATATGGTAACAGTTGTATGGAAATTATGGAAAGAAAATAAAAATGTATATATGTCCATTGCAACAAGGTATTGTAACATAAAAGAAAATGAAAATACAGGACTATCCTTATATCCAGTTACACACATGATATGGGAAGAAAAACAAGGGAGCGCAAGAGGGACTGGTGAAATTACAGTAGGATTAATTGCCAACCAAATAGAAGTTAATAAAACATTGATGAGAAGAGCACTAGTTGCTAAAAATACTGCATATCCACAGAAAGTTGTAAATATAGATAAAATTCAGAATCCATCTGCTTTGAATGAAGTTGGTGGAATTATAAAAGTAAGTGGGATGGGAGTACAAAATGTACAAGATGCATTTACAAATATAAATCCTGCCCAAATGAGTTCAGATGTTGAAAGATTACAACAGGACTTAATCCAGACCTCAAGAGAACTTGCGAGTGCAAGTCAAGCAGCGAGTGGAGATGTTGATGCAGAAGAGGCTTCTGGTAGAGCTATATTAGCTGTTCAACAAGCTTCTCAACAGCCATTAGTTGAGCAATTGGGAATGATTAAGAAAACTATTGAAGACATAGCAAGGATAGAATTAGATATGCTAAAAACATATAGCGAAGACGGACTAGAAGTTGAAAATGAAGTTCAAGACCCAATATCAGGACAAACTACTATACAGCTTGAAAAGATAGACGGAATAGTTTTAAAAGAATTACAAGCAACTGTAAAAGTAGATGTTACACCAAAATCTGCTTATGACAAATATGCACAGGAAAGAAGTATTGAAAACTTATTTATAAAAGGAATGTTTAATCCTCAAATGTTAGGACAATTAAAATTTTATTTAGAATGTCTTGATGATGATTCTGTAATGCCAAAACAAAAACTGTTAGAGCGAGTTGATAAAGAATTAGAAAAACAATCAAGAATAGCTGAAATTCAGGCTCAAGGTCAACAGCTAATTACTCAACAGCAACAATTTTATAACATGGATCCAGATTCACAAGCTACTACAATGATGAAACAAAAATTAATTAATCAAATTAAAGAAGATTATGCTTCTAGACAAGGTAAAATTAAACAAACAGAAGAGGATTTAAATGAAGAAAACAATCAAGAAGAAAATGCTTAAGATAATGCTCCAAAACATGTTTATGAGCTTAATAAACTAATAATCATGGAATTAACAGTCTACCAGACTTAAAATGAGGTGAATTAAATGGAAGATGAAAAAGAAATGTTAGATACAACTAACGAAACTGAAAATGTAGAAACTGAAACTACAGAAGAAATACAGGAAGAGGTAAATACTGAAACCGCTGAACAAGAAATAACAGAAGATTCAGAAAAAGAAGTTAAAACTTTTACTCAAGAAGAAATCAATAAAATGATGGAAGATAGAGTAAGAAGAGAAAGAAATACTTCTAAAAGAAGTGAAGCTAATCTTAAAAGAGAATATGAAGAAAAGTTAGCTGATATAGAAAATATTATTAAGGCTGGGTTTGGAACTGATAATCTTGATGATGGATTGGCAAGAATTACAGAACTATGTAAAGACAAAGGTATAAAAATACCTGAAAGAAAGTCTACATATTCTCAAAGCGATTTAGAAGTACTAGCAAATCATACTGCAGATGAAATTATTGCAGATGGATATGAGGCTGTTGACTTAGAACTAAAAAAACTTGCTAATAAAGGTGCTGATAAAATGACAGCTCGAGAAAAGTTGATTTTTGCTAGACTTAATACAAGCAAGAAAGTATTTGATAGCGAAAAAGAATTAGCAAGTATAGGTGTAAAGCCAGAGATACTAAGAAGCAAAGAATTTAAAAATTTTGCTGATAAGTTTACAGGAAGTAAATTCTCTATGAAAGAGGTATATGAAATGTATTCTCAAAATAACAAAGCAAAACAAAAAGCTAAACCAATAGGAAGTATGATAAATCCTAATCCAAAACAAGAAAAAACTTTTATTTCCGAGGCTGAATATGACAAAATGACAGATAAGGAGATAGAAGAAAATATGGATATAATTAGAAAATCTATGAAACATTGGTAATGAAAAGATAGGAGGAATAAACAATGGCAGGAAATTTTAAACCAACATTCTGGAGCAAATATTGCCAAACAGAATTAAAAAAAGATTTAGTTCTAGCTAACTGGTGTGATTACAAGTATGATGGTGAAGTTAAAGGCGGAGCTAGATTAAAAATAGTAGGAGCTTCAAGACCTACAATTCAAACATACAAACCAGGTAAGGACTTAGAAATTGAAAAATTAGGAGATAATGCACAATATCTAGATATTGACCAATTTAAAGCATTTGCATTTGAGGTTGACGATGTAGATAGAGCACAATCTCAAGAAGGATATTTAGAAACAGAATTTGATGAAGCAAAAACAGCATTAGCTGAAGATGCCGATGCTTATGTAGGAACAATGGCTAAAGATGCATTAACAAATATGACATCAAATTCAATAGACATATCAGCTGAAGCATCACCTTTAACATCTATAGATAATGCTATGATTAAATTATATAAAAATAATGTGTCATCTAAAGCTGAATTGGCAGCAGACTTAAATGCTGAACATCTTACATTAATAAGAAGCAAACTAGCATCTTTATTCACAGACAACGTTGAATACATTAAACGTGGTGCAGTAGGAAAATATAATAATTGTTATTTAAGAATGTCTAACAACTTATACAATGATAAAACAGATGATTATGAAATGGTAAGAACTAAAAAAGCTATAGCATTTGCTAATGGTGTTGAAAAAGTTGAAAAATGCAGACCATCAAAAAGATTCTCTGACGTTATTAAAGGTTTACATGTATATGGTGCTAAATTAGTTAGACCTAAAGAATTATATGTAATTAAAGCTCACTAATTATAAAATAATTGTAAACAGAAAGGATTGATAAAATATGGCAGTAGTAGAAGGAAAATGCATAAAATGTAATTTTAATGAAGCAAAGGCATTAGATCTAGTTACACCATCAGCAGTAGCAGATGGTGTTAAATTTAGTGTTCCTAAAGATGCTAAATTAGAAGATATTGTTATCGTTGCACAAAACGCAGGAAGTTCAGCACAAACTGTAGTGGTAAAAGCTCCAACTGATGGTGGCTATGCTGCAACAGATAAAGATTTGACATTATCCATAGCAGCAGGAGGAATTGCTGTGGTAAGAGTTGAAAGTGCAAAATATTTTAATAAAGATAATACGGTAGTTGTTACTTCTAATGCAACAACTACAAAAATTGCATTAGCATATTAAAAATTGAGGGGCCTTGAGCTCCTCTTTATTATATCGTGATAAAAGAATGATATTGGTGCAATTCCAATAATCACGAAAGGAGAACAACTTATGAAAAAGTTAGATAAATTAGAAAAAGTAGTACCTGCTCCAGATACAACATTTTATGGAGCATATTATTATGATGGAAAAGAAATAGAATTATGTGATGATACTGAAACCTTAGAAGATGATAATGGACAAGTAACTACATATATTAGAGTAAAAGATATTGTAAAGAATGGAATATTATACAAAGAAAAAGAATTAAAAGTAAAACAAAAAGATGGAAGATATATAATTGAAAATACAAAAAAAGAATTACCTTTGGAAATTGGAACTATGCTTATATATGTGATGTATGAGGGCTTTGTACAAACAAGAAGTAAAATGCTTACAATAGATAAAGCAATAAAACGATATGAATTATTAAAAAGTCCAAAGGAGGAATAATTAATGACACTAAAAGAATTTAAAGAAGCTGTATTTTCGTTCATAGAAGAACATGATGCAACTGCAAAAGAACTTACTAAAGATGTTGATATTGCTGATAAAATAAATGCTGTTATTAACACTAAAATGCACGAGATGATGAGATATAAAAAGATAACCGCAAAAGATACTATGGACGTTACTGAAAATCAAGAAATAGAAATGACTGATATTGATAAGAATTGCTATCAAATAAGAAAAATTGTTGGCGTAGATTATGACCAAGAAGACAAGTTTATTACATTTAATGAAGATGGTACAGCAATTATTTATTATAATAAATATCCAAAAACAATAACAAATGATACTAAAGATGATGCATATAAATTTGAGATTGATATTGAAGCGTTAGAAATAATGAAAATTGGAGTTGCAGCAGACTTATTAAAAACTGATGTTTCAAATAAATTCGGTCAAATATGGGATAACGAATATCAAAGATTATTACAAACATTAGATTCGAGAAAATCATCAGGGACAATAACTATTGGCAAGGGAGTTGATGTTTAATGAGTACAACTGGAACAGGTGAGGCTGCAGGAGGACTTTTACTTAGAAATTATAATAGTTTTAGAGGAGTAGATTATACCAATTATGAAGTTAGCTTATATCGTTCGCCAGATGCTAAAAATATGTGGAAGAATTATAAATCATTAGGAAAAGGAATTGAAACAAGACCAGATATAGAAGTTTTTTTAAAATTTAAAAATACTATATATGGTCTATTTTTTTATACAATCAGTCAGGTTGAACATATGATAATTCATTGTGGAGTATCTCTTTATGACTACAATATGAATACTAAAGAAATGAAAACTCTTAAAGAATCTGGAATGAATCCAAGAAGAAGTCAAAGCTTTATATATCAAAATTTATTTTATATAAAAGATGGAATAAATTATTTAGTGTATGATGGAAACGATATTTCAGAAGTTACAGGATATATACCAATAACAAGTATTTCAAGAAAGCCTATTGGAGGCGGAACTATATATGATGGGGTAAATATGCTTAGTAAATATCGTAAAAACAGTTTTTGTTCAGATGGAAAAAGTACATTATATGATTGTGACGTAGAAATGTTTACGAGTTCAATTGTTAGAGTTTGGGTTAATGATCAAGAGGTAACTAAAGGTTTTACTGTAAATGCAGGAGCAGGGACAGTTACTTTTGAAAAAGCTCCTGAAAAACCATTAACAGACGGTCAAGATAATGTGATAATTCAATTTGAAAAAGAAGTAACAGGATATAGAGAAAGAATTAATAAATGTACTTTGTTGGCAGTATTTGATGACAGGGTATTTTTTAGTGGAAATCAAGATTATCCTAATGTTTTATGGCATTGCAGTTTAAATGACCCAACTTATGTAGTAGATACTGATTATTATAATGAAGGTTTAGATTTAAGCCCTGTAAAGGCATTAGTACCAGGAAATAATGCTTTGTGGGTATTTAAAGAACCAAGTCAAGCTAATACGACAGTATTTTACCATACACCATCACCAACGCATTTGAATGATGTTTTGGTTAATGTATATCCATGTCAACATTCAAGTATTACAACAGGTTGCGTAGCATCAGGAATAAACTTTAATGACGATATTGTATTCTTTTCTGATAGGGGAATGGAAGGAATAACTGGTGATATAACAACAGAACAAGTAATTGCTCATAGAAGTACTTTAGTAGATTCTAAAATGACAACAGAAAATAATTATAAAGATATGATTTTACAAGAGTGGGAAGGATATTTGCTTGTAATTATTGAAAATAAAATTTATTTAGCCGATAGTAGATGCTTATATACAAATCAAAATCACAACGAATATGAGTGGTTTTATTGGGAATTAAGCAAAAAAATACGATCAGCAACTGTTAAAAACAATATTTTATATTTATGTAGTGTATCAGAGAATGACGAGTCTGCTATATATACTTTAACAAAAGAAAATGCTGAAATAGATGCATATTGGACTACTTGTTTAGATGGATGCGGATATCCTCAAATGCAAAAAACAACAAACAAGAGAGGTTGTGTAATAGATATGACTGGAGAAAAAGTTAAGTTAGAAGTTAAAACTGATAAGGAAGATTTTGAAGAAATAGATACATTTGTAAATACAAAAGATTATATAGTTCCTAGAATTAAAAAGAAAAAATGGAAAGATATTCAACTAAGGTTGTCATCAGATGTTCCATTTGCTTTGGAAAGAATTTATTTGGAATGTTACATAGGAAGCTATATTAAGAGATAGGAGGAATTATGGCAGGGTATGTAAAAAATGATAGTGGCGGATATTCAATTAATTATGATGACCAAAGATTTAAAGATGTTCAAAATGAAAAAACGCAACAAGAAGCTAGCATAAAAAGTAATTATGATAATATTATAAGTAATTCTGATAAATATTACCAAGACCAAATTAATGCTACTAAAGAATATGAAAAGAAACAAAGCGAATTGCAACAAGCTCAAACGGATTTTTCAATAGAACAAATAAATCAACAAAAAGAACAAACACAAAAAGATTATACTAGAGAGCAACAGGCTTCTTATGTTGATTATATGAAGCAGACAAAATCTAATGCTCAAAACATGGCCAATAGCGGCTTAAGCAATACTGGATATAGTGAAAGTTCAATAGTTAGTATGTATAATCAATATCAAAGTAGAGTTGGAACTGCAAGAGAAACTTTAAATCAGTCTATATTGAATTATAATAATTCTATTCAACAAGCAACATTGGCTAATAACGAAAAACTTGCTGAAATTGCTTATAATGCATTACAGACACAAAATCAATTAAATCAACAAGCTTTTGAATACAAGAATAATGTTATATTAGAAAGAGAAAAAGCTTTACAAGAAGTTAATAATATATATTATCAAAGATATTTAGATGTTGTAGACCAAATAAATAGCGAGATACAACTACAAATGGAAATTGATAGAATAACTAGAGAGTATGAACAAACAATGGCAGAATTGAGATTAAGACAACAAGAAAATAATATAAAGATAGCTCAATTACAGCAACAACAAACTCAAATGCAAATTGAAAGACAACAATGGGAGAGAGAAATGGCACTAAAAGAGAAACAAGCTTATGCTGATATAGCATATACAAAGGCTAAAACAGCTGAATTAAGTAATCCTTATACTGATTCAAGCACCAATAATAAGAACAATTCATCATATAATAAACTATATAAAAATTTATCTGCTGCAAATTTAAAAAGTAATACTACAAAAAGAATTATGCAAAACCTAGTTTATGGTGAAGTTAAAAATGGACATATTTCAGAAAAAGAAGCAGAAAGTTTATTTAATCAATTTGGATTATAGTAAGGAGTGATATCATGTCTTGGTCAGAATTTAAAAAGAAGAAAGAGCAGGATGAGTATGAAAAAAGCATCTCCTCTTCTAGATCAAAAAGTATAGATAAAACAGCCGAAACTGAAACTATTAGTTCTTGGCAAAAGTTTAAGGAAGAAAAAGAAAATAAAGACAAACAATCAAGTTATAAAAATTCGGAAAATAAAAAGGAAGATAAAAAAACTATATTAGATGATATAGGGTATACAGCTAAATCTTTGGGAACAGGAATTATAGGAGGATTAACAGGCTTAGAAAAAGCAGGAACTACTGAGATACAAAATGAACTACAAAAAGGTGCAGATGAGAAGAAAAGCGTTCTAGATAATATAAAAGATATAATAGGAGTTACTCAAAAAATATCTAACCCATTAAGTACTCTTCCAAAGACTGCCATAGATAATTTTATATCTGCCATAAATACTTTTGCAGATAATGATAGTACTCCCTTTGAAAAAATAATAAACCATGTAAATAATAGTGTTACATCAGCATTAGATACAGCATTACCTTTCAAAGGGGCTATTGATGAAACAATTCAAATGATAGGCAGTTTAAATCCTAATGCTAAAGATAGAATAAAGAATATAGATGAAAAAATATCTACACCCTATAACAATTTACAAAAATCTCTTTCAGAAGAGTCTCAAAAATATAATTCTATTACACAAATGGCTGGAAATGTTGCAAATGTAGCGGGAAATATGGTTCCATCAATAGCAGCAACAGCAATTACTAAAAATCCGAGTATTGGGTTAGTTACAATGGGAATTAGTGCAAAAGGACAAGCAACTCAAGAGGCACTAGATAAGGGTGCAGACTTAGATAAGGCAGTAAAAATAGGAAATACTAAAGGTATGATAGAAATTGGAACCGAGATGCTTTCTGGTGGTGTTAATATATTTGGGAAAGGTGCATTAGATGATATTGTTGAAAAAGGACTAATAAGTAAAGTAAAAAATAAAGTTGGGAAAGTCCTAGCCAAAGAAGGATATGATTTTGCAGGTGAGGTTGGCGAAGAAGTAATATCTGATGTATTAGGAACTTTAATAGATAAGGGAACAGTTGATTCAAATGCAAAATATACTATTTCAGATTTTGGCGATACTGCTATAACAACAATATTGAGTACAGCAGTTTTAAAGGCCATAGGTATACCTTTAAACAAATTAAATAATCAAAATCTTAAAACTGAAAATGAACAAAAAGTGTATGATAATGAATTAGGAACAAGAATTAGCGAAAAAACTAAAGAAAGTACAATAGATAATGCATATAACAAACAACTTGATATAAAAAAGAATTTAGGTATAGAAATTACAGATGATGTAAAAAAAGAAACTATGCAAAAAGTTAAAAATGCATATGAAAATGGAACATTAAATGTAACAGAGCTAAGCAAACAAGAAAAAGATAAAATTCAAAAGCAATTAGATATTGATTTTGAAGATGGAAATATATCAACAGATAAAATTAAACAAATATTAGGCGAAAATATAGATTTATCAAATGATAAATACTTAATGAAAAGTATGTACGAAAACGAACAAAAATTCAACACATATGAAGTGACTAAAACAAATAACGAAAAGGTTGATATATTGCTGCAAAGTGCGGCTGATGCTGGAATGAATAATACAACTAAGACTAGAAGGAAAATAGAATTAATTTCTAAATTAGTTGCTGATACTAATAAACAGTATAAGTTTGTATCCCCTGAACAATTAAAACAATTAGGTTATAATGAAAATGCTAATGGATTAATAGACAAATCAACAGGGAATATTTTAATTAATGCTCATAGTGATAACGGAATACAATCTATAATTGGACATGAAACAACTCATATATTTGATGGAAAAAATGAAAACGGAGAATATTCTAAAGAATATCAAACTTTACAAGACATGGCTATAGAATATGCGAAAACTAAAGGAATATATGATAGCAAAATAAAAAATATTACTGACTCATATGGAGATTTATTGGATGATGAATCTCAAATTAAAGAAGAGCTAACAGCAGATTTGGTTGGAGATTTTTTATTTAATGATGAACACTTTATAGAAAACCTTGCTGTAAAAAATAAAAATATTTTTCAAAAAATTTATGATTATGTTAAACATGCATACAAAATGATTACTTCTAAAACTGATGAAGCTAAGGCATTAGAAAATTTAAAATATCAATTTGATAAAGTTTATAATAGTGTTTTTGAAACAAATGATACAGAAACACGATATTCTATTGCTGGAAAACAAGGAATGTTAAATGCAATTAAATCAGATACTCAAAATTTAGAACTTGAAAGAAATTACAATAAAGCTCAACAAATGCAAGAAAATGGGATTGATAATGAAACTATTAGACAAAATACAGGATGGTTTCAAGATAGAAACGGAGATTGGAAATTTGAGTTTACTGATAAATATATGTCATTAAAAAATATTAATTTTAAAGAAAATAAAACATATAAGCTAGGAGATATATTGGAACATGATATATTATTTACAGCATATCCAGAGTTAGCAGATTATAATGTTAAATTTGAAAAAATGGATACAAGTGGAGCTTTTAGAAAAACAGAAAATTTGATAAGAATAAATACTAATAAATTAAATGCAAAAAACTCAAAAGTAGCTATAGAAGGAACTATGATACATGAAATTCAACATGCTATTCAATCGATAGAGGGATTTGAAGAGGGATTTACAACAAAATTAAGTAAATTAGATTATTTTAATCATTTAGGAGAAATAGAAGCAGATGATACTAAGAGAAGATATATATTAGAAAAAGCTGGAAAACTAGATAGAAATATTGTTGAGCCTGAATCTTCTAAGAAAAATCCGCAACATTCAAAATTAAATAATTATTTAAAAAACAGAAAAACTCTTGATAAAATAAAAGATAGTATATATAATTATCTTAACAACAAAAATAAAAAAGGTGGAGATAGTTATGAAATTTATCAAGAGGATTTGGAACAAAACAATGAAGAAAGTGGCAAAAATATATTTCAAACTAGGGAAGATTATAACAGAAAAATATGGCACAGACTAGAAGATAAAAAAGTAGGAGAGAATGTAAATGAAATTCATCAAGAAAATTTGGAACAAAATAATCGTGAGGATAACAGATTGGTATTGGGAAGAGCCAGTAGATATAATGGGGCCAGTAGAACCTTTGGAAATCGAGATGTCGATACTGGAAGAAAAAATGGAGAAAAAATACAAGAAGCTAACTCGCAATTACAAACGCAAGATGAAAAGATTAAAAAATCGACATATGAAAATGAAGAAAAAAATAATATCAAAGTATGGAACGATGGAATATTAGAAGAATCTGAAAACAATTCAGGTTCTTTTTCTTTTGATAAAAATGCAAAAAGATATGAAGATTTGCAAGAAGCCAATACTGTAAAGTTCAATAAACGAGTAGATGGAACAATAAATATAGAAATATCAAATAATAATGAATTGATAAATCATTTTACTGTAACTTCAAAAGATAATGCATTAAAACAATTAGGAAATGATATTGCAAATTATATATACGATAATGCGACTGAAGATAGTAAAACCATAAATTTAAAACAACACTATACTGTAGATATTCAAGATACATCTCATAAAGGAAAACAATTAGAAATCATAAAAAATACTAATCCTATGCTAGATGATTATCACGTAGGAATAAGAAATATTGAAGACATAAAAACATTTGATGAAGTGATAAATGATGATGGTGAAAGCTTTGCTTGGGGAGATTTTTCAAAAGAAGACGCAGAAAAAGCATTAAAAAGCGGAAAAGTAACTGTATATAGTTCGTATCCAATAAAACAAGGAACCTTTGTTTCTACTTCAAGAATACAAGCAGAAGAATATGCTGGCGGAAGAGGAAATAGAGTATATTCAAAAACAATTCCACTAGATTCTGTTGCATGGATTAATGGAGACGAAGGACAATATGCTAATATTAATCAAAGGTATTCATTAACAAATTCAACCATAAGCGGTGATGATATTGCAGTTAAAGACATGCTTAAACAAAATAAAGTAACTTTAGAAGATGAAGTAGGAAACACAAAACAATCTAATCAAAGCAAGACAATTACCGTTGAAGATATGCTAAATCAAACACCAGAAGAAAAGCAACAAAGAATGAAAGATAAAGCTGAGAAATATTTAAGCGGAAGTAAGACTAAATTTATAAATAAAATAGTAAATGACTTTGGAACAAGTAAAATTGCTAATACTAAAACTTTAAATTCAGTTGTTAATTCAATAAGAGAAGACATTCAACGTAATGGAACTTTAACAAATGAAAAAAGAACATCATATTTTAATAATTTGTATGATAACTTAATAAAAATAGACACGCAGTATTATGATACATATAAAGAGGTAAAAGAAAACATATTAAATACTAAATTATATGTATCTGATGCTATAAGAAATAACATAGCTGACTATAATAATTTTAGAAAAAATCATATAGGATCTATAATAATGACAAATGATAAAAGCAATATATCGGTAGACTCATATTATCAAGAATTATCAGATTCTTATCCAGAATTATTTCCAACAGACATTATAAATCCTGCAGACCAATTGCAAAGAATTGCTGATGTTTCAAAAGATATAGCAAAGGTTGAAACTAATGTAGCTGCATATAATGATAAATATTTAGGTAAAGATTATCGAACATGGGCTAAAATGGAATTTGGTAAAGATATTGATACTTTTACAAACAATATTAAATTAGCAGAAAGATATAACAACGAAAGCAATGAAAAACAAAAACTGAATATTGATAAAGAAAGCATTAAAAATGTATATAAGCAATTACCTGATGCTAGAAGAAATTACGAAAAAGTAAGTTCTAAAGAACTTTTAACAAAAGAAGATAGAGTTCAAGTAGATAGATTATTAAATAATGAAATATCTATACAAGAAATCCCAAAAGGATTAAATACAGAAGGAATTATAAAAGTTGCTGAATCTAAGATGGAATATGATTCTCTTCAAAAAGCAATAAAAGAATATCAAACTGAAATTAAAAAGGCCAGAATAGAAGAGGCGAAAAATGATATTGGAAACTTGGATTTATGGAAAGATAAAAACATAGGTTTTAAATATAGTAGAGAAACGCCTATTAGAAATATATATGATGTAGCACCTAAAGATATTGCAGATAATATAGTAAATAAATATTTTCGTTCTTATATTGAAGTTAATGAGAAGAAAGTTGTTGACAGTATAAATGAATATAATGAAAGAATAAGAAAATTAGATATAGGAACTAAAAAAGAATATACAATTAGTTATACAGAAGATCAAAATGGAGTTGAAGTTACAGTAGGACCTCAAAAAGTTAGTGAGAGTACTTTAGTTCAATTACTTGGCGAAAAGAAGGTTACACCAGATGCTTTATATTCAACAGGTGTAGATGTACCAAAAATAGAAAAAGCAGTAGATGAGTTTAGAAATGTTTATGAAGAATTAATTGAACAGATTAATGAATCAATGCTTGATAATGGATATGCACCAGTAGAGCATAGAAAAGATTATTTTCCGCATTTTACTGAAGAGAAAGCTGATACTTTATTAGGAAAGGCTGCAAAATTACTAGGAATAGATATAACAAATAGAGAGGAATTGCCTACTGACATTGCAGGGCAAACATATCAATTCAAACCAGGCAGAACATGGTTTAGCAATATTTTAGAAAGAACATCAAATGTTACAGATTATGATGCATTAAAAGGATTTGATAAATACATAAGAGGTGCTACAGATTTGATATATCATACTGGTGATATTCAAAATTTAAGAGCGTTATCTACTGCAATTAAAGGAAACTATAATGATGTTGAAATTCAAAATAGAATTGAAGAAATAAAAGAATCTAGTATGTCAGATATTGAAAAAGCAGATGCTATTCAAGAAATATATAATGTAGCAAAAGATAAATCTCATTTAAGCAAATTTATTGAATGGTTGGATAATTATACTAATTTGTTGGCAGGAAAGAAAGCAATTAATGATAGAGGTGCTGAAAAAGAGCTAAACAGACAAGTTTACAAAACTATGCAAGATGTAGAAAGTAGAATTGCTGCAAATGCGATTGGTGGAAATGTTGGAGTATCATTAACTAACTTTGCTGTTATTTCACAAGCATGGGGAGAGGTAAGAACATCTAATTTAATAAATGGTGTATGGCAGACTATGAAAGCTTCTCTTGGTAAAGATTCTAGTTTTGCTTCTGAATCACAATTTATAACAAGAAGAAAAGGTGCAGATACTTTAATAGAAACTACTTTAGATAAAGTTACTAAACCAATAAATGCAGTTTTGGATTTTGCTGATAATTTCTCATCAGAAGTAATTGTTAGGGCTAAGTATAATCAAAATTTACAAGAAGGTATGAATACAGAGCAAGCATTACAAGAAGCGGATAGATATACAGCAAGCCTAATGGCTGATAGAGGCAGAGGAGCATTGCCAACTCAATTTAATAACAAAAATCCTATAGCTAAAATGATGAATATGTTTCAGGTTGAGGTTAATAATCAATGGAGTTATTATTTTAAGGATTTGCCTAGAAATATCCAACAAAAAGCTAACGGAAATAAAGCTGAAATAGTAGCTAATACTGCAATGGCATATACTAAAATTATGGTAGGAGCTTATTTAACAAATGAATTATTAGAGTCTATTAGAGGAAATTCCACTAGAGTTTTACCTGACCCAATTTATATAGTAAAAGAATTATTAAATAGATTAACTGATGATGACGATGATAACGATGATGATGCTATAATTGGTACACTAACCGAGATAGCTGGAAATTTACCATTTATTTCGTTACCAGCTACCTTGCTTGCTGATAGTTTAGGATTGGATGTAGCTGATATAGGAAGAATATCTATATCTGGGGCAATTCCTAATGTTGCAAATATTATATCCGATACTTCTGATATGATTCATGGCTCAAAGACAATTGGCGAAGGTGCAAAGAGTATTGGTTCAGAATTATTAGATACAGTTGGTGCTTCTTTGGTATTACCATATGGCGGAAGTCAATTGAAGAAAACTGCAAAAGGTTTAGCTATGTATTTAAATGATGTACCTGGAAGTTATACTAAAAATGGAGATTTAAGATATACTGTAGATGACAACTTGTTAAGAAAAGTACAAGCGGGAATATTTGGAGCTTATGCTAATCCATATGCACAAGATTATACTGATAGTGGATATAAAGCAATAGATCAAGATGATATGGCTGAAATGCTTGATTTGAATATGAATAGTTCTGAATACAGAAAGTATAAATCAGGATTAAGCAAGGCACAAAAAACTGTAGATAAAAATGGTTATAAACAATATAATGATGATTCTGGCAATATTTATTGGTATGATTCTAAGAAAGGCATAATGTATGATAACTCTTACAAAAAAACAAATTTAACAAAAGATGATTTAACTAAATCTGTTAAAACACAAGAAGCCTTAAATTATATAAATAGTCTTGACCTAACTAATAGTCAGAAAAATATAGCTGCTAATGATTTAACTAAAAATTCTAAAAAGACTATAGATATGAAAGAATATGGAAAATATTCTTCTTATGAAGAGTATAAATATGCAAGAGATTATCCAGAAAAATATAGCATTATTACTCAAATAACTGATTATGATACATATTTGAAGTATAAAGAGGATATATCAGATATTAAGAAAAAATATAAGATTGAGACAGAGCATGATTCTAATCTTAGAAAGAAAGAGATTAGAAATTATATTAATAATTTAGACTTAAACAAAACTCAAAAAATATTATTAGAAAAAATGGCAGGAGGTTATGGAATAACGAATTATAAGGGCACTATACATAATTATTTAGATACTACTAATTTGTCTCAAGATGAAAAATATAAGATTTGGAAAGAATTATTTGATTAATTATATTATACAAAATGTAATACATACAACTCGTTTTTTGTCGAATATAATAATACTGTAATCCAGAATGAGAGGAGTATTATTTATGGAAGATATGGATATGTTTGTAGATTTAATAACCAATTTATTCTTAACAATTTCTTTGTATGAGTTAGTTCCTTTTACTTTAAAATATTGCATAGGAAGAATTTATACAGAAAAACAAGCTAGAAAAATAGCAATAATAAATACTATAATTGTATATTTTCTAATAACTATTTTTTACATATTTGTTATGGAAGAAAGCAAAGTTGCTAGCCCATATCCTGCTATGTTGTGGGGAACAATCGCATATTATATGCTAAAAAATAACAAAGGATTACAAGACGATAATATACAAAATAACAATGATATAGCAGTAAAAGATATGCTAAAACAAACAAAAAATACGAATAATGATTTAAAAAGCTAAGCCGAATAACGGACTTGTTTTTTTCTTTTAGGAGGTCATAATGGCAAATAATCCAAGAACATTTTCTGATTTAGAAAGAAAATACAATTTTTCAGCTTTGTTGGGAATGACAGAAAATGTTAAAATTAATGAAAAATCTATAATAAGAGTAGAAAATGAATTGGCAAATATGCTAAATACTTTAATAATTAACTTAAAAGATGTGTTAGATAACCAGAGTGAAATTTCGCTCTGGTTTTTCTCTGGCATTCCAACCCAAACAAATGAACCTTATTCGAAATGGCCTGATGCATCTGAACATTATGGCGATATCTATTATGATCAAGATTCAGGATATGTTTATCAATATTTTGAAAATGGATGGGAACGAAATGAAGACCTTAATTTAATACAAGCTATGGCATTAACTAATGTTGAACTTGATACTCTAACAGACCATGAAAGAAAAGTTTATTTTGCTCAACCAATTCCTCCATATTCTAGTGGCGATTGGTGGATATTAGAAGACGGCACTTTGAAAATATGTCAGATAGGTAAAGAAGATGGAGATTATGAAAAAGACGATTTTATAGTAAGTAGTAAATATGTTACAACTATTGCAACCAAAACAGATAATACAATTACTGTATTAAAGGGAACTGTTACTAAAATAAGTGAAAATTATGTTAGCGTTGAAGATTTAGCAACTGGAGGAAAAACAGTAATAAATGGGGCTAATATAACAACTGGACAAATTGATACTGATCATGTTACAGTTGGAAATGGAAATGTTCAAATGAATGCTGATGGTATACAGTTAAAAAATGGTGCTAAAGTTGTTGGCGAATATGGGTTGATGAATACATATTTATTCGAAAATCCAAATGGTTTTGATACTTGTGGATATGAAGCAGTTGACACAGAACCTTCTACTGAAGTAAAAATAAAAGGAATTAAAATAATATTTAATTTACCTGAAAAATTTAATATTGTTTCTGCTAAAGTAATTCTACATCATGCGCCAACTTTTTGGGAATGGATTATAGGAACTCCAGGATGCACATGGGGCTATTGCAGAAACTTAAAATTATATAGAGCTACTAATATAAATAGCAAGAAATATCAGGCAGGATACTTTTCAGAATATTATGAAACTGATAGTACATCATACGAAGAGATTGCTGGTGCATTCGGTCAAGATGGTTGGACTCCTACCGAGCCTACTGAACTTAAGCATGATACAGAAGAAGAAACTTCTATCGATATAAAAGATAAAGTATCAAATGGTTTGAACGAATTATATATTCGAGTTTCAGAAGAAAAAAAAGGATATGTTAATCCTAATTTTATTTGTGAAAGAACTGCATTTGTAAATGCTATGGTAAGAGTTGACGGCTATATGTCTTACGATTAGAAAGGAGATTTTTGACTATGTTTAAGATAAAAGATGGAACAATATATTGTTCACGAGGTGATGCTGGAACAATTACATTAAAATTACCAATAACTGATATAAATGATTATATAAAATATGAAGATGATTCTAAAACACCATATTGGTATGATAACAAGAACCAAATATTATACGATTCAAATTATAGTGAGTCTTCTACAGATATTGATACTTTAACAATGGTATGTTATAAATTCAAAATTGGAGATAAAGTAGCATTTAACATTTATGAAAAGAATGGATATAATAAAGAACCATTATTAAAAAAAGAAATAATAGTAAAAGATGAATCTGATAGTGTTGATATCTGTTTAACAGAACAAGATACAACTTTTGGTACACCTGTAAATAAAGAAACTATATTCTGGTATGATATTACATTAAACGATAATTTAACTATTGTTTGTTATAACGAAGATGGCGCTAGAGAATTTATAGAATATCCTGCGAAAGGAGATGGAGAATAATGGAAAATATAACTAGCAAAGGTACAATATTCGGAACTCTGATTGCTCAAGCAGGTCCAAAAGGAGATACAGGTAAAACTGGAGATAGAGGCCTTACAGGTGAGGCTGGTTATTCTCCAATAAAAGGAGTTGACTATTTTACACAAGAAGATATATCGGAGATTAGAAAAGGTATTGAAGGTGATTTGACTGGTGAATATAATAAAAATGCGATAGAGAAAACCAATATTTTTAATACAAATGCTAAAGAAACGACTACTTCCTTTGACTTAAATGCCGAAAATAAAACAAAGGAATATAACGATAATGCTTTAGCTGAAATTGAAAAATATAATTCTAATGCAATTGAAAAAAGTAATAATTTTGATACTAATTTTGAAAACAAAACTTCAAAATTTGATAGTAATTGTGATGAAAAAACAAAAGAATTTAACGATAATAATGATTTAGGAATACAAAATTATAATAATAATGCCAAAAAACAAATGGAAATATTTGATACTAATTTTACTGAAAAGTTAGAAGCATTTAATAATAATGCTGGAAATAAGTTTAATGGTTTTAATACAAATTCAGATAAAGCATTGGCAGAATACAATAAGAATCATACTGCTAAAACGAAAGAGTTTGGCGACAATTATGATACAAAGACAAAAACATTTGATGATAATGCTGCAGCTAAATTAGAAGCTTATAACAAGAATGATAAGACCAAAACGGATGCTTATAATAAAAATATTGAATTAAAAGAGAAATCTTTCAATGACAATGCTGGAACTAAAACAGAGACATTTAATTCTAATGCTGCAGATAAACAAAATGAGTTTGATGAAAACGCTTCTGATAAGTTAGCTGAATACAATCAAAATGCAAAAGAGTTAATCAACAAAGTTGAGCAAGTTCAAGCTGAGAATGAAATTCTAAAGGCTGAAAATAAGTTAATTAAAGAGCAAATACCAAGTGCTAGTGCGAGTGGAAATAGTGTTCATATAGAAGATAGTGGAACTCTTGATTTTGATTGGAAAATTAATGGTGGGCATGCTCAGGCAATAACTACTCAACCAGAAAATTATATTGATGACAGAGAAGCAAGAGGAAAAACTATTTTAGAAGCAACATCATTATATTTGCCAATTGTGAATTTAAAAGCAGGAAATGGATATTATTTTAAAATATTTAATAATAACAATAAAATACAAAATGATTCTAGGTATTTAGCTGCAGAATTTTATGATGAAAACAAAGTAAAAATTAAATGGGGACCGTTAGGGTTTCCTGTCGATTTTACAGAAGAGATGGCAACTAAGGTAAAATATGCAAAAATCTATTATAACTGTAATGATACAGACAAAGTAATAGGAAATACAGTAATAAAGAAAATAGGGTTAAAAATAACATCTAGTGTATCGGTAGATGATATAGATATGTTTGTACCTGACTCACCAAGTCCTGATTATCCAAGCGAGATTGAAACTGTAGGTAGTGATACAAATAGGTTCGATCTAATAAGCTATTATAATTCAGCTAATGTGACGAGAGCAACAGCACAATTATTAAAAAATGGAATAAAATTAAATTTTGAAGCTGGAGCTGATGCATACATTGGTGAGGTAGTAACACAAGGCGAAACATTAAATGAAAAATATAGAGCTGGATGTATTGCTGTTAAGCCTAACACAACTTATATGATACAAGTCAGTTCAGCTCCGAAATGTTATATATCTTATTTAGATGAAAATTATAAAGCAATAAGGAATTTTGCACAATTTTTTGGCAACGTCACATTCACAACTGATGCTCATATACATTATTTTTATCTTAGGCTTGGATACTCAAACAGTACTTCTGACTTAACATCTTATGAGTTCATAAACATAAAAATATTCAAAGGTGCAGAAGTGAAACCTTATTCTCCTTATCGGAATGGGTAGTGCAGAAATAGATGTAGTAAATAGTAACTTGCTAGATTTTAATGTTGCACAAGATAGCAGAGTAACAGTAAATGAAGATGGAACATTAACAATAAATGGAGCTGGTGGATTTAGTTTAAATATAGATAAATTACAATTAAAAGCAGGTATTACATATTATCAAAAAGTTGAGCTGATAACTGGAAGTATTTCTGGTTCAAATATAGACAATGCAGTTCTTAGCTTTGTCGGAGCTGGAAAATGGATTTCTAGTAAAATATTTACAGAATCAAGCTTTAATGAAGATACAGAAAAAACAGTTATCTGGATAAATGCGAGTGCTATATTTAATAATGCAGTAATAAGAATATGGGCAAATACTGACAAGAGCGATTTCGTTAAACACCAATCTCAAACAGCAATAATGCCAATCCAACAAGAAATGCTAGAAGGAGATTATGTTGCAGATGTAGAGCATCACGAGTGGAAGAAGTTGGTTTTGGCAGGAGATGAAGATTTTGAAATTGCAACTTCATCAAACGGTTTTAATGCTTTTTTAAATAGAAAAATAATATCAGATAATTCTTTAGAAGATATTACAACATATTGCAATAACTTCAAATCTGCAGCTGACATAAATTTTAATTTGATGGAAGATAATACTATTTTCGGAGGAAGAGGCTATCAACATCAGCTATTAATAAGATGTGATAAATATACAACAATAGAAGATTTTAAAGCAATGTTAAAATCAAAATACGAAGCTGGAACACCGGTAATAATTTATTACAAACTAGCAACACCTGTTGACTTAGAATTAACTTCAGAGCAAAAAGCAGTGCAAAATCAAAAACTATACACATACAAAAACATAACAAATATAGCTGTAAGTGATGAATTAGCAAGTATAGATGTAAATTACAAAAAAGACCCGACTACAGAACATGATGAGTTACAAAATCAAATAGATGAAATTAAACAACTAATAAGTACAACAGAAACAAGTGCATTATTATTAGATAACTTACAAAAAGATATAGAAAGTGAGGTGGAATAAATGATAGTAGAATTATTAAAGAAATTAATAGTTAAAAAATACTACAAAGAAAAGACAGACATAGAGAACAAATTAAATGTATTTTATGCAATGAGCAAAATAAGTGATGAAGAATACAGCGAACTAACATTGCTAGTTGAAGATACATACGCAGAACCAGTTGAAAATATAGAAGAAGCTACAGAAGTAGCAGAAGGAGAAGAATAGATGGAGAATTTAATTCAAAATATACATTTCACAAATATATGGTGGGCTATATTAGCACCACTTATTTTAATTGTAATAGACGTTTTAACAGGACTAATATTAGCTTGGAGAAACTCTGATTTTAAAAGCTCAATAATGAGAGCAGGACTATCTAAGAAGTTTGGCGAATTAGTTTATGTATTAGTTGGAATATTAACTAAATTCGCACTAGGAACTGATTTGATATTATATTTTACAGTAGGATATATATGTTTTATGGAAATATCAAGTCTGGCTGAAAATTGTGATAAATTAGGTGTTAAAATGCCTCAAAAGTTAAAAGATAAATTAAATAACGAGGAGGAATAATTCATGGAAGATAATGTACAAGTAGAAACAGTAGAGTTTAAAGAAGAACTATACCAAAAGAACATATCAGAAAATGATTTCTCAAATTCAGAAATAGACGGAATAGGAGATGATGACAATGCAAATAACTAAGATGTTAGTACCAGAGAGTAAATACAATATAAAATGTCCGTATGAAATGACACCAGAATTTATTGTAATACATAACACAGCAAATGATGCATCTGCAATGTCAGAAATATCTTATATGATAGGAAACAACAATAAAGTATCATATCATTGTGCAATAGATAATTATAGAGTTGTACAAGGTATACCATTTAACCGAAATACTTGGAATGCCGGAGATGGAGGAAATGGCAATGGAAACAGAAAAGGAATATCTCTTGAGATTTGTTATTCTAAATCAGGTGGAGAACAATTTGAAGAGGCTGAGAAATTAGCAGCAGAATATACAGCATATCTATTAAAACAATATTGTTGGGGAATAGATAAAGTAAAGAAACATCAAGATTTTGCAAATAAATATTGTCCACATCGTACGCTAGACATGGGATGGCAAAGATTTTTAGACATGGTTAGTTCTTATTTAGAAGTTAAACCAGTTGAAAATGAAAATAATATAAAAAATGGAAGTGATGAACCAGTGAAAAGATATCAAAATGGAAGTACAAGTGAAAATGTTTATGCAGATACAGCTTGTACTAAAAAAATAGGAAGTTTAAATCCTAGAGAAGAATGTGATTGTTTTGGAATATTTAATGACAGAGCAATGGTAAGATATAAAGTTAATGGAAGTTCTAATTACAAAATTGGATTCTGTAAGTGGCTTGGAGGAGTGAAATAGATTTATAAAATTAGAGGTAAGCTGATTAATTTCGGCCTACTTCTTTTTTGGCGTTTTATGGTTGAAATCAAGGCATAAAATTATATTAATTAAAAATAAAAATGACTTAAAATGGATTCTAATGCGAGTTTGAAAAATGGTATTGACTAGTGTGAAAAAAAGTGATATAAAATCATTAAGTAAGAATAATTATAGTAATATGGAGGAAATAAAAATGGATATATTAGAAGTTGCTGATGCATTCTTATATTTAGATTCAATGTCACCAAAAAAATTACAAAAACTATGTTATTATGCACAAGGGTGGTATGCTGGATTAACTGGTAGAAGATTATTTACAAATGAGTTAGAAGCATGGATACATGGTCCAGTATCTCCAAAACTATATGAAAAATATAAAATGTATGGCTATGAAAATATACCTCAAAAAGATGTAAATACAGAAGATATAGAACTAAGAGGGATTGCTGAACAAATATATAGAATTTATGGAAAACTTGATGGAGATGAATTGGAACAATTAACACATAAGGAATCACCTTGGTTAAATGCAAGAAAAGGTATAGAAAGTTGGGCTCCATCAAACGAAAAAATAAAGTTTACAGATTTAGTAGAATTTTTTTCTAAGAAATTTAGGGAAGAACAAATAAATGCCTAATAAAAGTGTTGCAAATAAATTAAAAAGTATACCAGAGTTACAACCCCCAAGCATAAATGTTATAGATACATTAAAAACATTAAAAGAAGAAAATAAAAGTGAAAAACAAAAAATAAAAATATCATTTCAATTTTTTGAAAGAAATAACAAACTTTTTAACTTAGGAGAAGTCGAAGGAGAATGGTTTATAGAATTACTCGATGTATTACAACTATTGTCAAAAATAACTAAAAAACAATTATTTGGAGAGTATAAAGATAAATTTAAACCGCACCCATATACAGATATAGATAAACTCAATTTTAAAGACGATATGTTGTCTAATTTGCAAAATGAGGCTTATCAATTAAGAATAACAAAGTCAAAAGGAAGGATTCATGGTTTTTTTGTAGAAAATATCTATTATATTAGATTTATTGATAGATGGCATAATATGTATGATACTGTTAAATATGGAGGAATAACTATAAAGGCATCTCCAAATTCAATGTATGATATTTTGGAAAACAGGTGCAAAAAATTGGAAGCAACAAACGCAGAATTAACAACACAACTAAATAATGGGTTTAATGAATTTTGTAATAATTGTTCAGATTGTCAAAAGTCAGAAAAAATATATAAATTATTTTCATAGGAGAGCTAGCAATAGTTCTCTTTTCGTATCTGAATAGTACAAAAAAATAAAGGGCTAGTTTTTTAGCCTTTTATTAAAATATTTATTATATTCGTTATTATAAATTTCTTGAATTTCTTTTTC
>ERZ779896.755-NODE-755-length-36775-cov-16.018736_pt1 | contig 36775 bp, 43 predicted proteins | sample MGYA00511067_ERZ779896 | MGnify/ENA primary metagenome ERZ779896 (study PRJEB29588, sample SAMEA2161597) | human gut metagenome | biome: human gut; feature: human-associated habitat; material: faeces | place: Denmark | collected 2008/2010 ... | reverse complement strand
GGATTTCCCTTGTTTCATAAGGAGTTAGCCCATATTCTTCGTTCATATCCATTCCCTTCCTTTCCTATCAGAACATACTATAATTAACGAGCCATTTGAGTTTCTTTCAAAATAATAAATATCACTTGCTTTTATTACTTTTTTTGCACCCAAGTAATTTCTATATATTATTTGAGTTGGCTCCAAATGAATATACCAGACATCAAACATTATGCTTAAAATATACCATAATAAACAAAAAATAACTATACCAACATTTAAGTAAATCTTTGCTTCCCCACTAACATTTGATGGAATAGTACTCAAAAAAGATAATAACACTGTAAAAAACACTGCAATCACGAAAAGAAAATAAGAAATCTTTTTCTTAGAGAAATAGGTTCTTCCCATCTCATCCTTTTTATATTTTACATTTCCTAACAATTTAGGAACGATAATTTTTATAAGAGTAAAAATTATTACATATGTGAATGCTCTAATTCCAATCCATATATAGTCCACAGATCAAACCTCCTATCAACATACTAAAAACAAGCATACATACAATAAAACCAAGCATGCAACTAATAATCCCTGATATCCATAGCGCAGGATATATTTTTCGAGTCTTTCGTGTGATAATAGAAATCACGCTTCCAATAAACGAGAATAATGGTCCCAAAAATATAACATCAATATAGGTATACTGCTGCATTCACGATTGCCTGCACCTTTTTTCCGTACCCTGGAATTAAAGCTTTCTCAACAGCTCGCTTGGCCTTTTCCTGTCGTCCTTGCCTTTATTGATTTCTTTATACTCGGTGTCCTCATTCCAAACTTCATCTTAATCGCCTCTGTTGTTTCAAAAAACGCTCCTGCTGCCAAGTACATGGTCAAATTCATCAAGAACATCCGTCATCAGTCCCTTATCAATCCGACTTTTACACTCTGCAATCAACACAGCAGGGATTCCATAAAATGCTTCAGAATTTCAAATTCATGGTGCAATCCATCCGTCCATACCGTACCTACTGTATGAATAATATATTTTGCCTTTAGGTTATATGCACCAGTGACAGCAATATCACCTCTTGCAATTTTGCCGATATTCGCTCTTTCTGCGAGGAGCTTTTCTTTTCCTGCTGCCTCATATATTGCTAAGTCCGTGCCACTTACACATATCGGATTTGGATTAGCAGTATTTACGATTACATCTGCTTTTACTCGTGTAATATCGTTGCGGACAATCTTAAATGGCATTGTGGCACCTCCTTATCCATGCCTGTATTACTTTAACAGCTTCCTTATCTGCTTATCCGTTGCCTCGGGATACATCTCATGCATATAATCTACAATCTGCTTCCATGAATCCTGTGGATTATCCTTGTAGCAGGAAGTCACATAATCGTATCCATAGATATGCTCAATAGATGAATACACTGCAACATCCCATCCATATTCAATACCTCTTTTATTCACTCTCTTTTTAAAATCGCAGTTGCACAGATATGTCTGCATCATAAGATTCGTTATTGCACCATCAAATCCCTTTTCTCCATCCTTACCAAATCCAGCTTGTTTTTTCAATTCATTGGAATAAATCTCTGAATCAGCATTATTTTCCATAAAATTGACCATTATCTTTTTATGCTTATTAGGAGCTCTCCCATCATCATATAATGCATCAAAATCATATCCATCCCGGCGATAATTAGCAAATACAGGAAGCCACTTTTTTGATATAAATCCTGCCTTCTTATCAAAGAATTTTCCATATACGATATCATGCCGCCTTGCTATAATAGCCCGCCACATCCATGGATCAATCTCCGGATTATCACTCCACCAGTACTCTGGAACAGTTCTTTCTTCAAGTGAAAACCCATCTATTTCATTCTTAAATAATGGTAAAAAGCCAAATTCATTTATATACTTGATTGCTTCATCTACAGAATGGATGCAATCCGGGTTGTCCCACTTCATGCCATGCATAATCCATTCACCTGATTCGTTTCCCATAATATACCCTCTATATGAACACTATTACAGTAATACTACTCCCAACAGCAAGATTATAAACATAATGATGTATCCAATTATTAATGTCATTATCCAGCATGTATTGACAAAACTCATATTTTATGTTCCTGCCCCTCGATTTCTTTTTGAATCCATGTCATAATTACATCTACAAGATAATCCTGCTGCACCTGACTTAGTTCCTTGCCCGGCTGCATTTTATGCCACTTTCGGATGCACTCCCTGCAGCATGTAGCTGTTGCATGCTGAGCGATAAATACCGGATGACCTTTCATTGGTGTCTGCTTGCCATCATTTGCTATATATGCCGGAGCTTCTCTCTTTGCAATAAAATCCTTTGCATGTTGTCTGATTGTGTCCAACCCTTTTTCATTTATGTAATCAATATCTTTCTGCTTCAGATGGAAACTGCTTCGGAACCTGGAATTCCCCAGCCGCTCAAATAACTGCCTGTACCATTCATCCTTAGTCATTAAAACTTCACCACTCGTTCCATAAAAATCACCTATTATTACTATCTATCAATAATAGGATTATACCACCATTTACCCCTATTCAACAAATACAATACCATAGATTTTCTCAGACTTAAGATATTTCCCAGACTACAGTACATGTATTCATTTTTGACCTCCTTTTCCCTGGACTAAAAAAACGCCCAGACTAGATTTTTCTTAAATCTAATCTGAGCATTTTATATCTCTCAGGTCTGATTTCTCAGACAAGAAAACCCATTTTACAGATTTTGACAACCCTTTTCCTATATTACGCAATACTTGAAAATACCGGGTGGAAATCATTACCTCTCATTTGGGTGGAAATTTTTAATTTTAGGTGGATGAAATAATCATTTTTTTAATGATTTTCGTTTTTCTTTATCTTAACGCGATAATCCTGGCTTGTCTGTGGGTAAATTATCTCTTATCGTAATATACTTCTGACCAGTTCAATATAGTTCAATTTTACAGTTTCATAAAAAATATTGTCAGAAATCAGTTTCATAGTTGAATCAACATAATCGTCAGCATAAAAATCTTCTTGTACGAGTTCTTCTGCTACAGCCAGCAGATCAACATCCTCCCTTGCGGATGGAGTTATTTTAATATCCATTTCTGCTCTATGCTTTCTAACATCTGTAAAGAGCCTCTTGAAATCATCATCTATTGTAATATAATTTTTCAGTTTAAAAACTCACTAATTTTCTGATTATCTTTTCATAAGCTGGTAAATGTCGGTATAGCCTGTATTTTAGGGCTTTATCGGCATTTTCCTTTTGGAAGATACTCTGCATAAGCTGGCATTTACCAGCATGAAAATGCAACCAAAAGTAGTAAATGAGTAGTACAATCACCGATTTAAGAAGCAAGAGCCAGCCTTTCAAGTTCTGCTTTTGCTGAATTCAAAGTACCGTGTGCGTAGTACCCTAATGTCATGGTGATGTTTGCGTGTCCCATGATATATTGCAGGGTGTTCGGGTTCATTCCTTTGTTTGCCATGTTCGTACAGTAGGTATGTCTGAATGAGTGTGGTGTGATGTTGGGTAGCTGGTCTTTATGTGTCTTGTTGTATTTCTTCACAAGCCCACGCAACATACTCTCATAGTTTCCAGCCACTTTAGGGAAGCCCTTTTGGTTTAGGAACAGGAAATTGCTGTAACCGCCTATGATGATAGGCTCTGCCTTTCCTCTGTTCTGTAACACTCGCTTAAAGGCTTGATAGGCTCTTTCTGTCATTGGAAGCTGACGTTCTCCTTTTTTGGTCTTAGGTGTTTCAATGTAGTAGCCGATTTCGCTGTCTTTCAATAGCTGGTGGTCTACATTGATGATACGGTTCGCCATATCAATATGGACTGTCAGACCGCAAAATTCAGAAATACGAAGCCCCGTTTCCAGAAGAATAACCACTTCATCATAATACTTGCTGTACGTCTTGTCCTGTTCCATAAAGGCAAGCATTTTTTCTTCCTGCTCTGGCGTGAGAATGACTTTAGGCTCTGAATTATCTTCCAGAACGTCACTCAATTTGAAGCTGAAAGGATTTTTTCTGATACAGTCGTCCTCAATCGCCATATAGAATGACGCTTTCAGTGAACGCTTGTAATTGCTAATCGTCTTGTAGGAAAAGCCATTCTCATACATTCGCATAGCCCATTCCTTACCGTCTGATAGCTTCACTGTATCAATGCTCCTTGCACCCAGAGGGTCGTTTTCCAGAATTTTCATAAGGTACTGGCGACCTTTTTCTGTGTTGCGTTTCACATTTTTTCTCTGGCTGTTCTTCTTTGCGTAGAGCTGGCAGACTGTCATTTTCCCGCCTATGGTATTGATACCGTCGGCAAGGTCTTTCTTAATCTGCTTTTCTTTTTCTCTCAACGACAAATCTTCACGTTTCCCTGCAGGTGTCTTGTCTGTCGGAACAAGTTTCCAAGCATACTTAAACTGTGGGTTCCCGTATATATCGGTATATTTGTAAACGTATCTTCCGTCTTTTCTCTGGCTCTCTCCAAGTCGTAAATTGCGTCCCTTATTGTCTTTTCTCTTTACATTAGACATAGTGCGAAGCTCCTTTCCGTCAAGGAATGAGCCGTTGATACGTTATACTTTATTATATCATATCTACGGCTCGCTGACATTAGATTTCGTCCAATGTATCAATGATTTTTTCAAACTGTTTTCGCTTAATCTGCACACGGTTTCCATTCACAATCACCCAGCCAGCGTCGAGATTTTCCTCTGCCAACTTACGCAATTTCTTTTCCCCGATACGGAAGTATTTTGACGCTTCCTCAATCGTCAGCGTGTACTTTTCCCAGATAGGCACATCAGTATTGTTCGTCATGTATAAGCACCCCCTTTACTGTGTGTCTTTTGGAAGCAGACAGACGGCTCTGGAAAAGCTCCGCTGGTATCTCAACCAATCTCATTCCTATGAGCAAAACCACCTCTGGGACGTATCATTATCCTGTGAATACAGGTCATGGCGGGGCGACTTTTCCAAAGGTCGCTCTCGGATCACTGCGTGGGTCGCTCGCTCTCTTTTGGAAAGGTCATGGCGTACAGTCCCCGTGGCTCGCTGTATCACAAACGTATCTGTCTGCTTTATTCAGTTGTCAAAGACCGCAACGGCTTATACGCCTGTCAAAGCCCATATGAGGTCATATAGACTTTGATAGATATACAAGCCCCAGAGAGGACGCAGGAAAGGGGATAATGCGTCACTCTGTAATAGGACGTTGGTTTATGCTACTTTGAAATTAAGCACCTGCTCAATCAGTTTTGCTTCCAGACGGCTACGCATATCCTCGTCAACGCTGGTGTGAGGATTGCCGTATTCGTCAATGCTTGTTCGCATGGACAAGCGGGCAATGTATGGCTCGTAATGGCATAACACAACATTCATAGCCAGAATATCGCCCTGTGAAGCGGAAACGATAACAGGGTAAGGCAATAAGCCATTGCCTTTATGTACCGCTTTATTCTTCTTCATGCTGTTTTTCCTCCATTCTTTTTCTGACTTTTTCAAATCCTCTTTGACGCTTATAGTTCACTGTACGGCGTACAATTTTCAGCAGGTCGGCAATCTCGCCGTCGTTGAAGCCTAAACCGTAGAGCAACAAGATAAAGTGTTCTTCCTCAGAAAGTTCCTGCAATGCTTCACTTAACAGCTCATTCTTGATTTTCACGTCGTAGCCCATGACTTTGTAAAGGTCATAGTCCGTGGAATAATCATCATAAGTCGAGAGTTCCGCAAGTTGTTCTGGCGTGAGTTCTGAAAAGGAAATCTGCAAATCGTTCATACGCTGGTAGTGCTTCTGAATATTGATTGCTTCATTCTTCAAAATCTTCTTGCAGTAACAGTCAAAGACATTCTGAACATCTTCCGGAGAAGTGGGTCTTTTCACATTTTCACCTCCTTTCGCTTGTCAAAAGGCGGTGATTGTAACCGTTCCTTCCCCCTTTCCGTCATTAATACAAATGAGAGGATATGAACTGGCAAAGTTTGAAAAAGAAATCCAGAAAAAGCAAAAAAGCCCAAGAAGTTTTGATAACCTCGTTGAGCTTTAGCGAATATAATCGACAAATATTGAGGAAATTCTACACGGAAATAGCTGTAAACTCCCTTAACACGGATTAAAATTTTTTTGATGATTTTCTTTTATGCACTCCTGTCATTCGTAATCCTCCCGTGAAGAAACCGCCTTGCCAAAATAAGGCAAATTTCAACAGAATAAGCATAAAAGATAAATCCGTCCTAATTCCGTCCAAGTTCTTGTTTTTTAGCAGGAACTAAAAAAGGCTATCACACCCAGCATAAATGCCGTGATTGCGATAACCCTGTGTATCAGATAATCTCTGTATTTTCTTTAATGAGCTGGCGAATATCGTCCTGCTTTGCTGGCGGTACTTGACCGATGAAGTCTGCCAGCCATTTATCTCTCTGTTCATAGACGTTTTCATCATCATAATAGGCTGGATAGTCTTGAAGAATATCAATTTCCCTGTCAGTCCGTTCCGCTTCATTGCACGCCAAGTCTAAATGTTCACTAATCAATTCCTGCGTATAGGTAGTATAGCCCAGAACCATAGTAATATAAGTGATACGTTCAAAATCCGTCTGTGTCATTGCTTCCTTGCCCGTCAGTAAGTCGTAGTCATGCTGTCCGCATACAGACAGAAATACTTCCTTTTGCTTCTCCACTTGTCCCATAATAGCCACTCCTAAATCATTAAAATTTTAACTGCCTGCTGGTAACACAGATAAATTCCTCTGGTGTAGGCGTACTGTTGCCAAACAGTCGTTTAAACTCTGCCTGCTGTTCTGGGTCGTCACTGTTCATTACGTCTATGATTTTCCCCTGTATCTGTTCACGGACTTCTGAAACAGAAAGTCCATGCAGACGAGCCATTTCTTTTATCATTTTCCTGCTATCCCTTTTACTGAATTTCATCATACGGTCAGAACACCTCTTTTCTCAAAATTGATGATATATTTCAAAAAATTCGCCAAAAATATAGTACATAAATGTTTCATCTATACAGACTATTATATTACACTCTGTGAATAGTTACAATAATGAAAAGCAAGAAAGGAGAGGGAAACTGTGGAAATAGACTATAAAGCAATCGGACAGCGTATCAAGATAGCACGAATTAAGAAAGGCATAACACAGGAAACCGTCGCAGACCTTATAGATATTACCCCAGCCCACATGAGCAACGTGGAGACAGGGAAAACGAAAGTCAGCCTGCCGACATTGATTGAGATTGCCAATGCCCTTTCCGTATCAGTTGATGTTCTCCTATGTGATAATGTACTTGCTTCACAGAATATTTTCAAGGGAGAAGCAAAAGAGATTTTTGAGGATTGCGACGAATACGAAATCCGATTTTTAGTTGACCTGCTGAAATGTGCAAAATCAGCTATGCGTAGAGACAAGGAAGTAAGAAATCAGTTCAATAGATAAAACCGTAGCGTGCAGATCACAATGAATTGTGAAATACAGCTACGGTTTTTCTTCTCCGCTGAATTTATATCCCACGCCCCAGACAGTGATGATATATCGTGGATTGTCTGGGTATGGTTCTATTTTCAGTCTTAACTTTCTGATGAATGAGGAAAGGTTGCTTGCGTCTGGTGCATTATCATATCCCCATACATTTTCGTAAATCTGTTCTTTAGTAAATACTTGTCCTTTATGACTGGATAGGAAATATAATAGGTCAAACTCTTTAGCAGTTAAATGTATCGCTCTGCCTTTTGTGTCAGTAACAATACGTGTATATGGATTTATGATTAAATTGCAGGATTGTCTTTTAATTATAATCGGACATGTGCCTAACTCCTTAGACAGCATTTTAACAGTCTGACCAAATATAATATCCTCTTCATTAGAAAATTCTACAATTAATATTTTCCCATAAACAACACCCCTAAATTTTAATATACTATTGATTTTCTATACAGTTACATAAATCATCTAAGAAATTGAATGCTACTTTGTCAAAACATTCAACAGCTCCTAATAACTTTACCATACTAGATAAATGTCTTTCCACAGAAGTTGTCATTATACAGGTTGGTATATTTTTTGTGAGTTCATGTTGAAGTAATATCACACCATTATTATCTGGAAGATTATAGTCAGTACAAATGAAATCATAAGTATCTTTTTTTATTTCTTCCAGAGCTGATTTTACCGAACCAGCACCTTTAACTTTATAACCTCTACTTTCAAGAGCTTCACATAACAAATTCCTAAAAGTAGGTGAGTCTTCTACAATTAATATATTTTTCATATGCACATCTTACATAAAAGTAGATATTAAACCCAGAGCAATAATACCAACCATGAGCAAACCAAAAAAAGAACAAATACACAAAGCAACAATAGAAAATATATCTCGACGCTTTGGATTTTTTATCAACGAAATTGAAAGACCAAATCCAGACAATACTGAAATTACATTTAATGCAATCAATCCCATTTGAAGTCCACCTGTAATTTCTTCTGTAAAAAGCGATATTAATAATGTGATAAATGGTAACAGCGAAATAATTAATGCAACAATACTTACTTTATTTTTTTTCATTTTGTATTACCTCATTTCTTTTCTTCCAAAACATTTAATAGAAATGTATAGTGCAAATGCTGATATAATTACAGCACACGGTATAAACGGAAACAGTGATATTGTACTTCCTGTACCTACTGTTGTTACAGTATGCAAGGCGTCCGATACAACATAACCACTATAACAATAAGGATAAACTAACCACAACGGCGTATTAGCAACTAGAACGCCAGGAATTATCAAGAGCAAATTTAATCCCATAGATAATAGTGGTTTTTCAAATAATACGGTAATTGCCCACATACACGAAATAGCTGGAACCATTGTCGCAAATAATTTTACTGTCCATGTTAGTAAGTAGAAAACAGGAATATTTTCTGTCACATTCATTATTTTAGTAGCAATAATGCCTGCAATTATGAACGAACTGAAAAAGATAAGTAACTCAATTACTAAAAAACTTAATAGTACAAAGAACTTTGTCAAAGCAAGTTTTCCTTTGCTGACTGGCAAAGCAAGCATTTTCAATATACCATTATTTTTTGTTTCTCTATTAGCGATCATAACGCAAACAACTACCATTGAAAATGGAAGTAAATAATATCCAAAAAGTAAAGCACTTTGAATGAACATTGCTAACCAAGCATCTGTATATTCTGGTGTCATATACATGCTAATACTGGATACACCAGAAATAACGACCAAGATAGGTGGAACTATAAGTAAAGGTAAAATCCTAGACCTTTTCACTTTCATAAATTCTATTTTTAGTAATTCAATGATTGACATACGACTGCCCCCTTTATTCATAATGTTTTATTTTGCCAAGATACCAGCCAATCACAAAGAATATGATTGTTTCAGCAAATCCAAAAATTAAAACACTCGTATCAATACTTGCCGTAGAAGCCACCGCAGGTTTCATCATCAGCACAAATGGATTGACAAGAAATAGTGATATATCTGAAAGCGACATTGCCATACCGCTAAAAAATCCTGCCACACCAATGCCTAACGTAAACCATATATTTTCACAGCGTGATGATACCAAAAGCATAAATGCCAATACAGGTAAAGTTGATACAAAACAATATCCTGTATATTTAACAAGTGTTAATAATTCAAAAGTTCCACTAGGCAAAAAAATGTTTCCAATAATACATAAAGCTCCGTTTTGCAAGATAATACAAAATGCAAGCAAAACAAATAATATATAAAATTTATTTTTGAAAATGGAAGATGTCTTGAAAGGAAGCATATACATCTTTTTAATTGCATTTCCTTGAAACTCCATATTATATGCTAAAGTTGTTGCTAGGATAATGCCAAACATATTAAGAACCATAATCATTCCATATAGCTGTGTCAGCAAAACGTCCATAGGTGGAAGTGGTAAATTTAATAAAACGTCTTTACGAATTATAAAACTAGCAAAAGAGTATAATGCACCAAGAAATCCAACAATAGGTAAAACCTCTAATACCCCAGTACGTTTACTTTTTTTTAATTCAACGATTAAATTTTTCATAATTTCAGCCTCTGCTTTCTATTAGCATTATCTTCGTCAATCATAGATAAAAACATTTCTTCTAAGTTATCATTTTCAAATCCTGCTTGATGTGCTGTGAATTTTAAATCATCAAGACTCCCTTCAAATAGCAATCTTCCGTGATTTAAAATACCAATATCGTCAGCCAGTAATTCAATTTCTGATAGCATATGTGATGAGATTAAAATTGTGCAGTCATATCGTTTTGGAAGTGATTTAATCAGATTGCGGATTTCGTGAATGCCTGCTGGATCTAAACCGTTTGTTGGTTCATCTAAAATTAAAACCGGTGGCTCGCCAAGTAAAGCAGAAGCAAGACCTAAGCGCTGTTTCATTCCTAAGGAATATTTTTTTGCCAAGCGATTACCAAATTCAGATAATCCCACTAATTCTAACGCTTCATTAACACTTGATACTGGAAGACCTAAAATTCTACGAATAATATCAAGATTTTCTCTACCTGTTAAATTTGGATAGAATGACGGAGACTCGATAAATGAACCGACTTCTTTCAAAATACGAACACGGTCATTTGGAAACGTCATGTTATCAATGTGAAATTCTCCCTCGGTAGGTGCAGTCAAGCCAAGAAGCATTTTCATAGTTGTAGATTTCCCCGCACCATTTGGACCGAGAAATCCGTAGATACTGCCTTTCTTAATGTGTAAAGATACATGGTCTACTGCGGTAAACTCTTTGTATGTTTTTGTTAAATTCTTAGTTTCAATCATGTTTTTCATAATTTTTAAATCTCCTTTCTTGTTATCTTATCTATAATATAAATCGTCTACATTACAGCAACATTCTCTCTACCTTACATTTACCTTACAAATGCGAAAATGACTGTTCAACTTTTTTCAGAATGTTATAATAAGAAAAAGAAATAATAAAGAGAGTGTGACAAACAAATGAATGATATATATTTAAAATCAAAAAAAATATTGATAGTTGATGATGAAGAAAGTTTGAGAAGTATGCTTATTAGCATATTAGAAGACGAAAACTTTTCTAACATTATTACAGCCGATTGTGTAAAATCTGCTTTAGAAATCTGTCAACAGGAAAAACCAGATATAGCTATATTAGATGTTATGCTTCCAGACGGGAATGGTTTTGAACTTATGGACGCTTTAAGAAGCTTCACTAATATTCCAGTGATATTTTTGACCGCAAAAGATGATATACAAGATAAATATTCAGGATTTGGTTTAGGGGCAGACGACTACATAACGAAGCCCTTTATGCCAAAAGAACTTATATTTCGTCTAAATGCCGTATTACGCAGATGTTATAAAGAAGATAACCCTCTTATAGAATTACATGATTGTAAAATAGATTTAGCTAATGCGCAGGTTATAAAGAATGAAGAAGTTTTATCTCTTACTGCAAAAGAACATGATATTTTAGAAACACTTGTACGAAACGCCAATCATATTGTAACAATAGACGCTCTTTGTGAAGCTGTATGGGGAGATAACCCATTTGGATATGGAAATTCTTTACTTGCTCATATTAGACGTATTAGAGAAAAAATTGAACTTAATCCCTCAAAGCCAAAATCACTAATAACTGTTAAAGGATTAGGATATAAATTAAATGTGGAAAGTAGGGTCTGATAGTGCGTAATTTTGGAAAATTTATTAGCAAACATTTCTTTATATATTTATCAGTGATAATCCTTATAGTGGTTTTAGATTTATTGATTTTCTTTCTAACATTCAATAGTACAGTCAATAATATAAGCAATAACAATCCTGTTCAAACACTAGAAGAAGTATCTGATAACCTTACTATTCAAAATGGGGAATATATATTAAATAATGAGTATCAAAAATATTTAGTTACTAACAATATCTGGGGAATTATAATAGATGATAACGGCAATGTAATTTGGCAACACAATTTACCAAAAGAAATACCATTAAAATATTCGTTGCAAGACGTTGCCACCTTTTCTAAAGGATATATTGAAGATTATCCCGTATTCACATGGAAACAGGAAAATGATTTATTAGTGTTAGGTTACCCAAAGAATAGCTATTCAAAATTTATGACTAACTATCTTCCCTTATCAGCAATACAGAAAATACCTCTTATTCTTTTGATTATGTTAGTGTCAAATATTGCTATTCTATTTATTATATACTATTTATCAAAACGAAATGTTATGTTGAAAGTTGCTCCGATACTCAATGGAATAGATAAGCTATCACATGGTGAAGCAGTTACACTTAATATAAATGGCGAATTGGAAGAAATCGGAAAGCGTATCAACGAAACATCATTGCAGTTAAAAAAACAAAATCAAGCTAGAGCAAACTGGATAAGTGGAGTTTCACATGATATACGAACACCGCTTTCAATGATTATAGGATATGCAGATAAAATATCTTCTACATTAGATATTGAGGATAATATTAAAAAAGAAGCAAATATTATAAAAACTCAAAGTATTAAAATCAAAAATTTAATTCAAGATTTGAACCTTGTAAGTCAATTAAATTATAATATTCAACCAATACAAGAGACACCTATTCATTTATGCAAGATGATACGAGAAATTGTTGTCGAATATCTAAATAGCGATATGGATAATAAGTTTGAATTCGAATTAAACTTAGAGCGTAATACAGAACTAATCACAATAATAGGCGACGAAAGATTGTTGTATCGAGCAATACAAAATATTATTTCTAACAGTATCAATCATAATGAAAATGGCTGTATAATTTCAGTTAGTTTAGAAGTGAACGGAAATAACTTGATTTTAATAGTCAGTGATAATGGAAAAGGCATTTCAAAAGAAGAATTACAAAAAATACAATCAGTACCTCATTATTTACAAAGCACAGATGATAGATTAGACCTACGACATGGTTTAGGACTTCTTCTTGTAAAAGAAATAGTTGCCATTCATAAAGGAACTGTTTCCATTTCGAGTGAATTAAATAAAGGATTTTCCACAACTATTTCCTTGCCTATAAAAAAGCAATGATAAAACCGTAGCTTGTATATCACATCAGCATGTTATATTACAGGCTACGGTTCTTTATGTCATTTATCTTATAATCTTCCAGTTGCTATCCTTATGAAGCGTCAGCTCATACTGTGATACCTGTGTCGCTTTTGTCTGATTGTCAATGAATTTCACCGCAACGCTCACTTTCACATTGTCGCCGTCTGCCGTGAATACAGGATTGACAAGCTCGGAATAGAGGTAGTCCCCGGTTATCGGTTCAAGGGCATTTCCCTCTACATAGTAGGCAAGCTCCTTGTCCGTTGCGGTAGGGTACAGCTTGAAGAATGTTTCCAGAAATGCCGTAGCGTCATTTATCGTGCCAGCGTCCACACTGTTGTCGGCTTCCTGTGCCTTTGGTTCATAATCGGATTTTTCCATAGCAGGAGCGAGGGTCGGGTTCTGGATAATCACCATATCCCCGTCAGCGTCTACATGAACGGTCACGGTATAGGTTTCTGATACATTCCTTGTCTGGTCGCCCTCTTTTATCTGCTGATCTACTTCGTAGGCAACAGTAAAAGTGTTCTCCCCAGACTGTTCCACGTCCCAGATAAGTACGTCCGTGACCGTGGAGCTGGTCGGTATATCTGTTCTCACAGTATCAACATTCAAATCCTGCAATTCTTGTGTCAGATAAGCACTGATAGCCTGTGCCCTTGCTTCGATTGCTTCTTTGGTGTTGCTCCATGTGTAATAGGACTTCGCAAAGTTCTTGACAAAGTTTTCTATGCCGTTGGTGTCATTCAAGCGGAGCTGTATGGTTTCTACTTCATGGGTGGTGTGCTGGTCGATAGCCGTAAAATTCTTATACACACCAAAGCTCACGCTTGCGATAAGCACCACCCAGAGGGCAATGACGGACTTCTTATGCGTCCCCACTTTCATAGTACGGACTTTCTTTTCCTTTATCGGTTTTTCTTTCTTCTTGAACATGATTTCCATTCCTTTCTATTGCTTAATTCTGCCAGCTCCGATAAGGTGCTGTTGCCAGTAGGAGCTTGTAAGGTCAGCGTAGCCTATCGGGTCGCCAGCGTGGTACATCTGGTTATTTCCCACATAGATACCGACGTGGGTTACATACGTTCCCGCATTGTAGGTACTGTGGAAGAACACCAAATCCCCAGCCTGTGCCTGTGAAAGCGGGATATGCTGGGTAGCGTCATACTGTGCCTGTGCCGTTCTCGGCAGATTGATACCCGCCTTGCCATAGCACCATTGAACCAGCCCCGAACAGTCAAAAGAAGTGTTAGGATTGCTCCCGCCGTACACATAGTCCCAGCCTTGATATTTCAGAGCTTCATTCATTATCTTCTGTGCCAGCTCGCCCGATACTTGACTGACAGTAAGATACTGGCTGACAAGCTCCACATAGAACATATTCCCGTACCCGTAACGCCAGCCACCATTGCGTGCGACAGCGATAGGGTTTGTGTAGGTGACTTTCTTCCCGCCAGATTTATCACGGGCGAAATTCTCTGCCAGCGTGAAGCTGTGCTTTTTTCCGTTCTTAGCCACATAGTCGATATAGCCACCGCCATAGTTATAGGACTGCACCACGACGTTTATATCCTCTATGCCTTGATTTTCTGCTGAAGAAAGCAGGGACGCAAAATACTTGCACCCCTGCTTGATTGAGCTTTCCGTATCAAGGGAGTTAGGCGGTAAGCCCATGCTCTCGGAACTCTGCATAACATCCTCGGCTGTCCCGCCACTTTCCACCTGTATGATTGCCAGCAGATAGGGGACGTACTCGGATATGCCGTATTCCTTTGCGTATTTCTCCACCATAGGCTGATGTTTCAAGACCTCTGCGGACAGGTTCATGCCCGTTACCCATGAGGAAGAACCACCGCCCCCGTCGTCGTCCTCGGCACTAATAAGCACGCCAAAGAAAAGCACTATCGCAATGAGGAATGGAAACAGACTGCCGATAATGGCGAGATGTCTTAGTTTCATTTCCTACGTCCTTTCTTTGTGGTAGTTTTCTTCACGGTCTGTTGATTTTTCTGGTAATTCGTCTGTTTCTGCTGGCTGGAAAGAGTACGCTCTGTCTTGCTTGTCTGCTCCACGGTACGTCTTACGGTCTGTCGCTGTCCCTGTGGCTGTGATACAGGGACAGAAGTTTTCTTTTCTGTACCAGAAGCAAGCGGACGCTCCTTGACAGGCTGTGGCGTGGTCGGCTCGGTATGTACCTTGTCGGTCGTGACAGAACGCTTGATTTCCTGTGCTTTTCCTGTGTCTGTCTTTGAAGCAGGAGAAGCGGTGACAGGTCTATCATGGGGACGGGTAGCTCCTGTTGTCGCTGATCCGTCCGTTTTTCTTCCAGCCTGCTTTGCTTCCTGTGCCTTTTGAAGTTCCATACGCTTATCAGCGATATTCTGTCTATGCTGTTGGAGCTTGTCGGCACGCTCGCTTTGTCTGGTTTCCTGCCCCTGCACAATGCCACGCTTGAAGTCGGAAACACTGGATTTTGCCTTTTCCTTTGCGGAGTGTACAGCATAGGCAGTCTGGGTCGGCATATCCTTGATATTCTCCTTGACAGCCGTTGCCTTGTCTTTGACCTTGTTTTTCGTATCAAGCACCGCACCTACCGCTGAACCAGCTCGGCTTCCAAAGGACGTATTGTCACGCTTACGGGTCGTATTGGCATGGGACTGTTTACTGCCTGCACTGGACAAGACAGAACCAGCCATTGCTCCCGTTCCAGCACCTACCATACTTCCTTTTCCGACAGCTCTTACCAATCTGTTTTCCATACGCCTAGCCCTGTGTCGCATGAACAGATACGGGCGACGGAATATCCTGCGTCCCATGCTCTGGCTGTCCCCAGCGTTAAGAGAGAACATACTCATAAGGTCGCCCAGCTTCATGTAGATACCCGCAAAGCATACTATCTGTAAGAACGCTATCATAAAGAACGGGTAATCGGTGGAGATATTATAGAACATACTGGAAATACTGAAAGCCACCGTGACAATGAGCGTTATCCCAGCCCTTGTCATAATCGTATTGAACACTCGGACGATTGCCTGTTTCGCCATGTTCTCATAGCTGGGTATCATGGAGAGCAGGAAGCTAATCGGCAGGAACATGGCAAAGATGATAAATAGTATCTGGGAGAATATCATCATGCCCGTAAGCAGGAAAACGAATATCGTTATCCCCAGATTGAAGATGAGCAGGAAGAACACCATTCCCAGACGGTTGATGACCTGCGGTATCGTCAGATTGTCGTTGTCGTTATCCTCGATTTCCGTTTTCACCACGTCCTCACGGGTCGCCCCGTCGTCTGCTGACGGACTGACCGATACCAGAGCTTCCACACGGTCAGCCCCGATTTCCTCTATATCGCTGTTGCCAAATTGCAGAAGTAGCCACGGCTGTTGTACCTGTATGGAGAACAGGCTGTCCCTTATCAAGTCCACGCTGTCTTTTCCTTGACTGTCGCTGTCGGGGAGCATGATTTTTGTTCCCAAATCCAGAGAAGCGGTGCTTATATCACTGGAAAAATCGTTTATCTTCTTGATATAGTCGGGAGCGTAGGCGATAAAGGAAGCGGACACGATAAACACCACAACGAAGTTGATAACAGCGTGGAGTGCCTTGCTGGTTTCTCGCTTGATAAGTCCCGTGTAGGCAACATAGATACCCACGATAAGGATAATGAGAAGCAGGAAGCCCACATAGAAGCCCGTACTTCCAAAGCCATTTTCCGTTACGCCCGCTAGGGTCTGTATGCTTTTCCCGATACTGTCTGCCATGTCATTGATGAAGTCCAGCTTATACGCCTGCTGGACGACGTACCCCGTGGCGTTGCTTAGATACAGGCTGATAGTCCAGATAAAGTTGGTGATACAGTAAAGCCCATACTGCACGCTCTTTCCGATACCGTCCAGCCAGTTCCACGGAAGCCAGCCCCAGCTATTGTCCACATAGAAGTCAAGCTGGTAGTTCTCCAGCGGGTACTGTGAATACAGGTTGTCCGCATTGACGGTATCATCTACCAGCCCAGAAGCGTGTGCCACCGTCCCTAAAAGGGAGAGCAGGGCAATGGTCGTCAGTACCACAATCAGAGTTATCTTGAAAAAACGAAAGAGCTTCTTTTTTGTCAGAAGCCCCTTTATCCTATCTTTCATCACTCCACCTCGCTTTTTACGGGCGGTCTGGTATCAAAGGCGTGCAGTAATTCTTCAAAGACAGGGTGTATCTGCACCACGCCCACACGCCCGTACAAGTCTTGAAGCAGGCATTGTCCGTTCTCCAAATCACGAAGCCTTTTCTGGTTGTTCTCGTCGTCCTTGTCGATACCGAAAAATTCAAGGGTCTGCTTTATCTCGTTGATGTCGGTACTTCTAAAGGCAAACTTCAAGCCGATATTGTTTTTCAAACTTTCCTTTGACACGTCGCCAGAGGATTGCGTGACAAAGTACACGCCTGCCTGCATAGCACGTCCCGCTCGCACCAGCTTGTTTGATAAGGTTTCGCCCTGTGCCACATTGAGGAACGCCCACGCTTCATCTAAATCCACGATTTTAAAGATACTGCGGTCTGAATGAATGAAGTCTAAGGCAAAGGTGGAAATGACAATCAGCATAGCCACGGACAGCAGTTCAATGGTCGTGTATTCCTCAAAGGTCGTGTCCTTGTCGGGAAGTACCAAATCTGCCACCTGTATGATATTGAGCTGATTGTCCAAGCTGATAGCGTTCTTAACTGTTCCGTCCGAGAACAGCAGATGTGCAAAGTCATAGTCCGTAAAGCTGTCGATATGGTCGGCAATATTGCGGGCTATCGCCGTGTCCTCTCTGCGTAGCTCGTCTATCACATGGAGCAAGCCTCGCTGATCGCTCTGGGTCACGGCTCGCACCGCTTTTCTAAGGACAGGGAACTTCTCGCCGTCCCTAGAGGAAATCCCCGTAAGGAATGTGAGAATGTCTATCGCCAGACTTTCAGCGTCTTTTACATTCTTCATAATGACGAACGGGTCAAGAAGCCCAGCATTTTCCTTATCGCTGGTAAGATTGACGATATTGATTTCATGGGCTATCTCTGGGAGCGTTTCTTTCCAGTTGCCACGCTCGCTTTTAGGGTCGAGAATGACAGCCTGTCCCCCAAAGAGAACGGAATAATAGACAATCAGATTGTTGCAGAATGACTTTCCACCGCCCAGCGAACCGACAAAGGCAGAAGCTAAAGCATTGGTGACTGTCCCCTTGATACCCTGTGAAGCAAGAGAGGGCTGTAAATAGACGTTTCTTCCCGTGTCCACGGAATAGCCGATATAGATACCTGTATTTTCTCCTAACTGCTGGGTCGCCCCAAAGCCAAGCCCCGCCAGAAAATCACTCTTGACGTATTGCACATAGTCATTGATATAACGCTTGCTGGCGGGGAGAAATTCAGAGTGAAGCCCCAGCATATCCCCAGCAGGACGGACTAACTTTACATTGAGGTCGTCGTAGAAGTCCTTGACCTCATCACAGCGTCGTTTCAGCTCGTCGAGGTCGGGAGCAGACACACGGATAACGTAAGAAAGTTTATACATACTTTCCTTGCTCTGGTCGAGGTCGGTTTCCAGCTCGTCCACGCTGTCTAATGCGTCCACCACGTTTGAGCTTGTTTCGCTTCCAGACTGATAGGCGTGATTGTCCAAGTCTTTCAGCTCTTTCTTTTTATTTCTCACCGTGGAAAGTGCCTTGCGGTTGCCGACGATTTCTACATTCATAGAAGTGTCCACGGGAAAGGTGAACTGCTGTTGCTGAAAGTAAAATATCTCGCTGGACGGAAAATCCAGCTCGCCCACAATGGCATTGACGGTAAAGTAGGATACGAAGCTCTCGCTGTCCTCATGTTCCAGCCTTATGTATCGCTGGCTTTCCTCTATCAGACAGCGGGTAGGACGGATAAGGTCGTACTGCTTGATAAGCGTTGCCCTTTTCAGTTTCTTCTTTGGAAGCGAATACTCGTAGTCCTCATATGCCACGCCGTCCCTGCCGTAGATATGCTCGATAAGATAGCCGAAGTCGTTCTTGTCCAAACGTCGGAACTTGAAACGGCGGGAGATTTTATTTTCCAGCAGTTTTTCCATTTTCATGTAGCGGTTGATTTCATCATCTGGCATGGAGATAAAGTCATTCATCAGCGTATGGTTGACCTCATTCAAGAACTCCCTGAACGTCATAAACGCTGATTTCTTCATGCTGTCAAGGCTGACCTTTTCCTCGGTCACAATGAGCTTGAAGCCGATAAAAAAGCGGTAGTCCACTTGATTGTCGCCAATCATGGAAACAAGGGCTTCCGTCTGTTCATCTATCTTTTGTATCGCCACATCACGAAGTCGCCCCGTCACCAGCTTTTTTGACTGCTCCTGTATGCTTCTTATGGAACTTTCCGTCGCTATCTGCAAGGCGTGTATCTTCCCCTCACGGGATTGTGCGATAAGCTGACGGAAGCTGTCATGGACGATAAATTTCTGTTCCGCTGACAGAAAAGAATAGTTATACGGTATCAGCTCATAGTAGGCGAACACCTCATTGTCCTTGTTCCAGACAAGGTTGTTGTCGATATATTTAATCGGGAACATACATCACACTCCTAACCGCCGTGACGGGTTCGCTGAAAACTTCCTTTTCCAGCTTCACGGCTTTTCCTGCATAGGTCACTTTTGGTCGCAGGGCAAATGTAATCTGCGATTTCAAGAAACTGTAAGGCTTCTTACCGTCAAAGGTCTTTTGGCTCATGAACCATGTGAGGGCAACGGGAATACCGAAGTATTTTAAAAATGCCCCCTCGATAAGCGATAACGGCGGTAAGTCCCCTAAGAGAATGACGGCAAACTCCGTGATGACAAACCACGTTATCTGGGTAAAGGTAACAGGAAACGGGAGAGTAAAGTCATTGATTGCATACAAGACTTTCTCCACGTTCCAGATACCCGTGTAGCTCTTAATCTTCTTCAATTCGTTTCAGCTCCTTTCGTTGTAATGAAAAGGACAGCCATTTTCAGACTGTCCTTGATAGAAAAAGCTATCAGTAGCGACCTTGCTTGTCGCTGATCTGCCAGCTCTAATATGGTATCTCGCATATCCCTCGGCTTGTTTCAATAAATGTCCCCTCTATGGATAAGTCCCTGCCGTATGCTTCATAGTCGATATAGTTCTGCAATGGTAGCGGTATCTCGCCCAATACCTGTAACTCGTCAATGAAGTAATAGGCAATATCGGTCATGTCCTCACAGTCTGGATAGAAATAAATGTCGTCCTTGTGTTCGTAGACCTCTTCCAGACTTCCATAGTGGGAAACAAACTCGTCCAGAGCGTCGGTGATATAGTCGGGAAGCTCACAAATCATCTCGTACATCTCGTTGAGTTCTTGAATAGAGATATACTCCCCGATTTCAATAGGAAAGTTATCCGTATCATGGACAGCGTATTCCTCATAATAGCTGTTCAGTCCGATACGCTCCGCTACATCTTCCTCGTCGATAGGGAAAGAGAACCAATCCCCGACAAGTTCGCCCTCATTGTACTTGCCAAGATTAGCGATATATACCCTCATGTCGTCAACCACAGGCACACACCTCTTTTCTACGGAAGCTCATAGATACCGTGGTCGGTTTCCACAAAACGTCCGTTGTCGTCAAGGTACTGCCCGTAGGCTTCATAATCGAAATAGCGAGTGAAGCTCTCACTAAGGGCAGTAAAATCCGGGTCATTATTCATAATGTGGCGGGCAACATCCGTCATGTTCTTACACCACGAATAATGAATAATGTCGTTTCTGTATCTGTGCAGTTCGTCAAGGTCAGTAAAATAGCACATCAGCTCCGCATAATCCTCTTTCAAATCAGAGGGTAGATTTTCGTAGGTATGGTACAGGTCATTGAGCTTTTCGACGGTGGTATCTTCCTGCACTTCATCAGCAAAGGGAAGCTCCTTGCCCGTGATAGAGTAATAGTCTGTATCTACATCAATTCCCAGCAGTTCTTCCACCTGTTCCGTGTCGATAGGCAGGGTGAACCAAAAGGCTCGTATCTCGCCGTCTGTCGGTTCTCTTGCTTCAATCTGCACACGCATTTCTTCCATGTTTCATCACGTCCTTTCTCGTCAACGCTTCCTGTATGACGGCGTAAGGCACACCGAATACATAGCGTGAAAAATCTTCTAACTGTTTCTTAGGATAATCAGACAGGCAAAGGCGTTTTATCTCAAACCAGACCGCACGCTTGTAATAGGGCAGGTCGGAGAGATACGGACACCCGATTTTTGCCTGCATATCCGTAAAAATATCTTTCAATCAATCACTCCAATCTTAAATTTGAGTATAGAAAAAGCGGTTGTTCTCCAAAGGAGTAACCGCTTTGTGTGTGGAATATGAAATTGTTAAATTAGGATTTGTCGTTCTGTTCAATTTTACGATAAAGTTGGAATTCTATCTGTTTCTTATTTTTTGAATAATAAAGAAAATAATATCTAAAAGTATCCCAAGCATTATGCCAAATACAATCTCTTCATTCTTTTCTCCCTGCGCTACTTTCAATAATCTACATAAGAATACTGTAATAATTGGAATAACTACATAAATTAGTTGTTTTAGACATTTATTTCTCATACTTTTTCTCACTTTCAAATTCCAATTTGTTAATTTCTATACCCACATTATATCAGCCATATTTTAATCATTCAATGAAATTCATAGCATGACTATTTTTTATCTGTGTACCATTCCGTCACCCCCTTTCATTCCTCCCCCCCTATGCCCGAACTCCCATAGGGGGGGACAGGTAAGTTTGCGTGTCCGCAAACTGCTGATTGTTACGCTCCAATGATACGGTTGAACAGCTCTAACAGCACGTCTTTGACACCGCCGGCATTGAATACCAGCCCGACGGCGATTAAGGCAATCACAAGGAAGCCGATAAGTTTTGAAAACTCTCTCTTAAATCCTAAGTAGATACCGATTACCACGATTGCCATAAGCACCAAGCTCTGGGCGTTGCTTAAAAACCAGTTGTATAAGTTCTGTCCGAAATTCATTCTTTATCAATCCTTTCTTTCTTGATTTCTTCCATTTCTTCGTCAGCCATTTTGCTGACCTGTGCAATACACATAAGGACGACGCCAATACCCATTCCCAGCGATACCAGCACCAAGTCCTTGACAAGTTCTGCCATAGTCAAAATTCTCCTTTACTCTGTGACAAGTTCCTCTGTGTCCGCTGTCTGCTGTCTGATTATCTGCAAATGCTTTTCCGTCAGCTTTGCGTTGTCCTCAATCTCTTTCAGATAGCTTGTGCTGTTGCCAGCGTCTATCTTTTTCAGCATTTTCAGCGTAGGGGCGACCTGCCTGCTTATCCAGCCCAGCGTCCTTTCCAGAGTATACGGCTCTGGGTCTGTTGTCAGCTTGATAGGTGGTCGGTCTTTTCCGATAAACCACGCCCAGCGGTCATTGAGCTTCCAGTCTGTCTTTCGCTTCTCCGGCTCTTTGTCCACAAAGCGGATATAGTGATTGATGATAGAAAATGCCGTCTGTTCTGCGTCATAATGGGTCAGCAGTTCACGGACGGCATAATAAGCTCTTTCATCTTTCAATCGTATCTCGAAGCGGTTCTTAATCGGTGCTTCCTCAATCGGCACGCCCAGCTTTGCGTACTGTTCGTAGTTCTTCTCATAACAGCAGAAGTAGACTTCCGATTTCAGAGAACCGATATACAACGTGTGTCCCATGCCAGCCTTGTCCTGCTCGTTGTGCTTCACCAGCTCGCCAGAAGCATAGGACTTGAAAGAACGGAACAGGGAAACACATTCCTCACGGTTGCATTTGGCGGTCAGATCTGGAATATCCAGTATGCCCGCCCTGTCGTTAATGGCGAGGTCAAGGCGTTTCATCACACCGCCCTCAACCAGAGCGTCCATGAGGAAGTCGTACCAGCTTCGCTCCTGTGCCAGTAGATAGCTTTCAAACTGGCGACAGCCTTTTCCTTTCAGCTCCAGAAGCGTGCCTTTTTCCTCGTCCTGCGAGGTATAGACAAACACATCACCCAGATAGTAATGCTCGGTGTATTTGTAATGTCCGTAGTCCTCATGGAGCATATAGTCAATGTTGAGCTTCAATATATCTTTGATAACGTGCTGTATATCCAGCGTGGGGAAACGGATACGCACATAGTCGAACAGCAGGAACATGGGAGCGTCGGGATTGAATTTCTCAACAGCTCCCATGAGCTTGTCCTGCATATCGTCCGTGAGCGTTACCTTGCCCGCTTCGATACGGTTCAAGTGTTCACGGCTGATACCAGCCATGATTGCAAGCCTTGTCTGGGACACGCCGTAAGATAAGCGTTTCTCTTTCAAGGCGGTTATAAAGGTGCTTTCATTCAGCCTGCATACCCCCAATCGTGAAAGTGTGATATTTTCCGCCGATTGTCACAGTCGGTCAGTAGTTTCAGAAAAGCCTTTTGCCAAGCGGGATTTCCAGACTTTTTGACCGTAGTTTCCAGCGGAATTGTGCCCCTCTGTTAGATACCGAGGGGCTTCTTTCGTGGAGCAGGGCAAGCCCTGCTCCACAGGACGGCTTACACGGTCTGGGTCGCTTCGCTGACCGTTCCAGCCGTCAGTGGTTCAGTCAACCCTTGTTACGCCCGTATAAACTACGATAACGTCGGTATCGGCAGAAAGGCATTTTCTGACAATATCCTTGTCAATCTCATATTCATGGTGTATCTGTCTGAAAAAATCCTTATCCACCACAAGAAACGTAAAACGGTAGTTAAAGCCATGAATGGAAAGCCATTCGTCCAGCACCACGGAAAAGAGCAACGGAAGTTTCAATTTCCCAAGCCCCGCTTCTGTCAGAATATCTTCCATGTGTGCATGATAGGCTTCTGTCGGAAATTCCTCACATTTATCGTCAGTCGTGCCAGCGACACTTTCCAAATCCGCAAGAAAGCGGTCAAAGTCTACGCAGACACCCTCAACGTGTAAATCTGCGGTAGGGTCGCTGTAACCCATTTCTAAAAGTCCCATATATTTTTCAATTCTCCTTTCGTTCATCTGATACGGCTTGCCTTGCCAGTGCAAGAGAGCCGATAGTCTGTAAAAAATCATGCCCCTTTGGTACAAGGGGAGTGTAAAACTCTGATATGACGCTCGTTCCCACGTCACAATAGCCACGTCCTTTGATACGCTTCTGGAAGAACTGTTTCTTTACGTCGCTTCCGAAAAGCATACCATAGCCAAGCTCGCTGATACGTCCCAAGCCCACACGGAAGTTGAAGTTATCTCTGATACCGTCGCTGAAATACTTTGCGTCGGGTCGCTGGCAGGCAACAATCAGGAAATAGCCCGCCTGTCTGCCAAGCATGACGATTTTCTTTAGCTGGCTTAAAAGGCTTATGCTTTCCTTTGTCCCCAGCATTTCCAAGAACGCTACATACTCGTCAAAGATAAGGAAGCAGGGCGGTAAGCCCAGATAGGCATAGTTCTCGCCCGTCTTGTAGTCTGGGTGGTGCTTCATTTCCTCGCTTCGCTGTACCATGCCCTCATAGAACGAATTGACACATTCAATCATATCTTCTTTGGTGTGGTACACGTTATCCATGACCGTACCCAAGTCCGCAAGGTCAGCGTTCTTAGGGTCTAAGATGTAAAGCTGGGCGTTGGTCTGCAAGAGGGCTTCAATGATTGTCAGCAGGAAATAGGTCTTTCCACCGCCAGTCCCGCCACAGATAAGGGCGTGAGGGAGTGCGTCGTATTCCCATGTGAGGTTCTTCATCAGACGCAAGCCCCCGTTTTCCGCCTTTACTTCGTCAATCGTGATACGGTTCGCTATCATGTCATAGAGCAGGGTGTACTCGATATAGCCGTCATGGAGCGTCTTGTCGGTCAGCTCGCAGTAAAGCCCGCTTTCCAGCTTATCTTCCAGTCTAAGGAGCTGGTCTTGATACTTTCCCAAAGAGATTTCACAGCGGATATGGAGCAAGCCCGTATCCATTTGATAATAGATTTTAGGAAACCAGACGATTTTTTCCCTTGATCTGTTCTGCAGGTCAGTGAAAAAACCGCTGTCCTGTACGGTCTGGACTTCATACCACTTATTGTCCAGTATCATGCGGGAGAGCTTTTGACGGTGCAATAGCTTCTTGAAGCTGTCATGGAAGAAGCGGTAATAAAGAAAAGCGACCAATGCACAGGCAAAAGTCGCTATCCCTATGGTTATGAAGTTGTAGGTGGAAAGCCTCACGCCATTATCAAGCAGACTGAAATGCTCCCAGTCGGTACGCATGAGCTGTCCCATGTTCAGTAGCAGGAGAACCGCCACGAACAGGAGCAGGAGCGTACCCACACAGAAGCGGTACACAAGGTTCTTGTCGCTGGCTCTGATACGCTTTCCCTTATATTTGTATAGGTTCATAAACACCCCTTTCTGGATATGGAAAAAGCGGTCAATCGTATAGACTAACCGCTTATGAGGTGATATATATTCTGCTAAGATAAAGAATTTATCAATTCTTGTACTTCAATAAAAAATCGAGATAAATGAAAACCGTCTGCTACTGCATGATGAATATTCATAGTTAAAGGCAAATGATATTTCCCTTGTTCAATTTCATACTTACCCCAAGTGATAACAGGAGCCAGAAAAATGCCTTCATCAAATACATGAACGTCAAAATGACTATATTTTACCCACGGAAGACACGAAACATCAAAGAAATTTAAAGGTTGATTTTCTACAAATGCACGCTTAAATTTATTCTTTTCTTTATCAACCATAAATCGCCTATGAAATTCAAACAAGTCATCAGAAAAAATAGTAACAAGTTTTGTGAAATTTTCATCTTCCTTATGAAAGTCAGCATAAGAGGGGGAAATAAAATTCCATTTAATCAAATTTCCGTCTTTATCCCAGCTATATTTAAATTCATCATGAGCATTAACAACTTTTGATACAATCCATATCATAGTTGGATAAAACTTTAACCCATTATTTTTTGTAAATTTAATTAACTTAGTCACATCAACGTCAACAGTCAAGCTCATAACAATACGCATATTATCAATATAGCTTTTAAATAACTTTCCTCTGTTCCATTCATCTAAATTTATTTTTGTATAATTTTGCTTCATATCCATTCTCCTTTGCATTTAAATATTTTTGTAAATGCAAAGCTCACTGGATAGCATACTCTCCATACAAGTCTATCCTGTTAAGCCTTGCATGGAGATATATCAAGTCCTAGTTTCACATTATCACCTCTTTCATATAAATGATATGGATATTATACCTCTATCCAGTATCATCTACAACGAAAATATACTTTGCCGATTACTTTTTCTGCTGTCCCTGCGGAGCGTGGTTCTGTGGATTGCCTGCGGGCTGACCGCCTTTATTTTTCAGCACAATGTCGTCTGCCTTGATATACCATTCCACATCAGCCCCTCGATAGTTGGCGTTTGCCACCGTATCGGCAACAGGATTGATAAGCTCCACCTCGGCATTGTACGGATAATCTTTGACAGGGATTTCCGCTGGGATAGATACCTGTATCGTGCGTTCCTGCTGACTGCACTTCAAGTCATAGGTTCTACGCTTGATTTCCTCGCTGGTTGTCCCGTCCTCATTTTCTACACGCACTTCATGTCTTAATGCGGAGAATTTCAGCACTCCAAACGTCTTTTCCTTATCTAACACAATTCCATTCGCTAATCTCATAATCTGTTATCCCCCTTTACTTGCTTTCCTCGGCTGGAAGCATATCATCAGCCGTTAAGATATAGTTGGTGTAGCCACGACCTCGCACGTTCTTTCCCTCGGCGGTAATCTTAGGATTGACGAGCTTGACTTTCTGCTCATACTTGAAACGCTTTTCCCCAGCCTTTGCGGGAAGCACCACGATAATGTCGTCGGCTCTCTGAATATCGGAATACAGGTTATAGCTTCTCGTCACGGGAACAAAGCGACCATTGACACGCTGTTGCTCCACTTCATTTTCTCCTGCGAACTCCAAGTTTCCAAAAGTCTGTGCCATATCAGGCACGATATATTTCAATTTCATGTTTTCATACCTCATTTCTATAAAATTTGTTGATTGTCAATGCTTTTATTCTGGCTGGTGGTGTGATACCCGTAAGCCCCCAGACCGTCAAGGGCAGGTAAATGCTTAAAAGCACCCTTGACTGTCCGTGTGCTTACAGGTGGGTGGCGGACAAGCCAGAATAAAGGGAAGCTCCGCCGTTTCCATGTATCGGCGGGGAGCGTGATTTCTTCATCATCATAAGCAGACCGTCCGATTATGAACGTCTACGCTTGATGAAGTATGTTCCTGCCACGCCTGCACCAGAGAGAACAAGAAGCCCTAAGAATAAGGCAATGTTTGTATTATCGCCTGTCTTTGGAGCGTCTGTTGTCTTGCTCGGTGTATCTGGTGTGGTCGGCTGTTCTGGCTCTGTTGGTTCTTCTGGCGTTTCTGGTACTTCTGTGATTGTCACCGTCTGCCCGTCGTCCTCAATGTCCTTATGCTCTGTAACCTTTGTCGGTTCGTCTGGATTGCTCAAATCGTATAATTCCTCAAAGGTCACAAGCTCTTTCCCGCCCAGCTCGGAAGCGTCGAATGTAAAGGCAATCTGGACTTCCATGCTTTCACTGTCGGCAGTAAAGGTATAGTCATTCTCGACACGTTCACCATTGATGATAAGTTCTGCGTTTTCGTCCTTAATCATCTGCCAGCCTACAAGCTGATACTTTGTGCCGATTTCCAAACCGTCAAGGGTAACGGTATCAATGATTGTCACGTCTTTTCCAGCTTCAATCTCTTTCTTTCCGTCCTCGCTGGTCGCTGTGGTATGGATAGAGATGATACGCTCTGTGATAAGCACCGTTTGTCCCTCGTCGTCAATGTCCTTGTGTTCAGCCACCTTTATAGGCTCGTCCTCATTGGAAAGGTCATACAGTTCCTCAAAGGTCACAAGGTTCTGACCGCCCAGAGAAGAAGCGTTGAATGTGTATTCTATTTCAATCTTCATTTCCTCGCTGTCGGCTGTGAATTTGTAATCACTTTCCACACGCTGACCGTCGATAAGAAGCTCGGCGTTTTCCTCTTTCAACATCTGCCAGCCTTTCAACTGATATTTTGTGCCTTTTTCCAGCCCGTCAAGCGTAACCGTGTCAACGATTGTTACCTCTTTGCCAGCCACGATAGACTTCTCGCCGTCCTTGCCTGTTGCTGTGGTATGGATAGAGATTTCTTTCTCGTATTCATCAGTCAGTGTCCCTAAGTCAACGGTCACATTGTTTCTGGACACCACGATTTCAAACGGCGGGATAAGCTCAAAGCCTTTGTTGCTGTCACAGCGTAATTCCTCAATGATATAGGTATCGTAAATCAAAGCACCTTTGCTGTCGTCCGGCTCGCTTGTACCAAACCAGATACCGTCCTCGCTGGTCTTTCCTGCGTTGGTGTTGTTCTTGTGGGAAGCCCAGTCGGAAGAAGTGGAGAACTGCCCGTTATCGTCAGTCACGATAATATGGCTCTCACCTGTGGTCTTGCTGGTGATCCTAAACGGAACTCCCGCAAGACGCTGGTGTGTGCCTGCACCAATCTTGACACCCTCTAAGTCGCCACGCTTCACTTGATTGTAGATTGATGTGTCTGTCCCTGTAAGGTCAACGATTTTTCCGTCCTCTGTGATTTCAAATTCAATCGGTTCTGCACCGTCCGTCAGATAGCCCTCTGGTGCTTTGCTTTCCTCGATACGGTATTTTCCGTAAGGAAGTAAATCAGCAGAAGTAGAAGCCACGCCCTCAATGTCGGTAAGGATTGTCTTTACCACTTCATTCTTGCTGTAAAGTTTCCCCTCGACAAGTACGGCGTTGTCATTAAGGGAAATGATTTCAAATTCAGCGTCTTTCAAGGTCGCACTTCCTTGACCTTTGGTATCGCTGGTTTCTAAATCTCTTTTCTGGATTTTCACACCGCCACGGATAACCTTGTCTGATACATGGTACTGATTGCTTCCAGACAGTACGGCAAGGTCGCCGTCCTCGGTAATCTGTGTAAGGTACATTCCTTTAATCTGTTCCTCGCTACCGTTTGCCTGCATATATGCACCGTCAAGAAGATAGCCGTTAGGTGCTTTCGTTTCCTCAACGGTCAGCGTTCCTAAAGGAAGCGCGTTCTTTCCGTCCTGTGTATAGAAGCTGTCCCCAGATACCTTGTATTCATCAGAAAGGCGGGAAACATAATGGATAGTGCCGTCGCTGTCCTTTTCAGCGATTGTCTTTGTCACCCATGTTTTTGTCGGCTCGCTAGGGAGATTGTCAGCGGTATAGTGTCCCGCATAGAATTTCCATGTGAACTCCGCCCCCTCTAAGGAAGCGTCGCCCTGTGGAGCGTCTTTCTGTGTTTCCATGTCAATCTTGAAAAGCTCAATAAGTGTATCTGTGACCTTTGGCGTATCGGATACGTTCAAAGTCGCTGTCTTGCCAGCTTCCACATTTAAGGAATACACAGTGCTGTCCACTTTATAGCCAGCAGGAGCAGAAAGCTCTTTGATGTAGACAGTGCCAGCCTTTACTTCCACGGTATCAGTGTTCCCGCTGTTATCAGTCGTAAGGGTGGCAAGCTGTTTCGTACAGTCCTTATCAGAATAGACACCATAAGTCGCACCAGCGATAGAGTAAAGTCCGTTCCCGTCGGTAATGCTGGCATTACTGGAAGTCTTTTTAAGGGTGGCATTTCCTACGGCAAGTTTCGCCCAGAACTGTCCAATGTCCTGTCCCTCGCCAGAGTAGATATAACCGCCACATTCATAGCGTCCCTTGTTCTCGCTGGCAAAGGCTTTCGCACCAGCGTACACCTCGTCCTGTATCGCTTTAGAAATTTCATCATAGGAAGCTCTGACGTTATCGCATTGCCAACCAAGATGAACGCTCAATCTCTGCCATACGACACACTGTTCAAGAAGATAGACCTGTTTATAATCCAGCTCGCTGTGGCTCTGTGCGTACTGCTTGACGTATTCCAGAGAGAGGGCAACATCTGAAATCTGGTCGTAGCTCATGCGTGTGCTTGCGTCTGCTCTGGTCTTATAGCCGTTCTTGAAGTTGGTGTTGATGTCCACACAATAGGCGGTTTCGCCCTCAACTTTCATATAGCCCTCATTAAAGGTCGAACCGATAGAGCCGTCATTCATCACTTTTTCAATGATACCGACACGCTCGGCACTTTCCGTCCAGTATTGCTTCTCGGAAGCGTGGACTGCCGTTGTCGGCAAAGCGGTAACGATAGTCGCAAAGGCAAGGAAGCCTGTGGCTAATCGCTTCAATATCTTTTTCATAGCTTTTAAAATTCTCCTTTCGTTTGGATATAGAAAAAGCCGTCCATTTCTGAACGGCTGGAAATAGAAAAGGAACGTCAATATCGGCGTTCCATAATCTACTTGTGATATTCAATTTTTCATCTATTCAATACTGATGTGCTGTACCATATCTTTGCATATCTGGGATTTCTAACGTATCAAGGCTCATTCAATGGTAGTAAAATCGTAGTAATTTGAAGTATTTCAATCCTTGAATGTGCTGATAAGTACAGTGTTTTAGCGGACAATCAGATTTTTAGTTGTTTTTTATGCCAAAGATATCATATAAGTGTCTGGAATTTCTCGTTGCCCTTCCTACCATATAATAATCACATACAGCAAAAATTTTATCTATAATTGTTCTGGATAGTGTCTGTGTCTTCATTTTAAATGGTTCTAATCCATAATCTCTCAAAATCTCAGATTCTTCTGTTGCAAGACAATCAAATATTATACTCGTAATTTCCTTTTCTTCTGTTGGATAAGAATATGACATTAACGCGGTCTCCAGCTTCACATATGGCCGCAGACCCTTTTTATCTTCTGAGCAAACCGAGTCATATACGAAATCATAGTGATTATAATCCTTATCGCTTTCGATAGACTTCCAATTATCAATTTCTAAGTCTAAGTCTTCGCTGATTGGTTGTAGTAACTGATATTTTATTTTCTTCCTTCTGGCTTCTCCCAAATGCTCTTCAAATGTGATATCAATGTCCTCTGAAAAACGGTCTATTACATGATAAGCCTTGGAAAGGGATGTTCCACCCTTAAACACCACATTGGGATTTCTCTGTACCAGTTCTTTTAATATCATTGTCACATAGTAATCTTTTTCAACGATACTTTCATCTATGCCCGTTCTTTCTGATACCGTTACAATAATATCTCTCAACAATTCTTTATCATCTTTATGCAAATACATCGTCCAGCCTCAATTCGTAATAATATTTAAATATTGCAATCGGAAACTCTCTTATATAACTATCCACATCATTTTTTGTGATGCCATGTATCTGCACAAATTGAGATACTTTGTCATGGGCCACATCATAGCTTTCATCCAGATACATATCCAGATTTTTTAATAAGTCAAGTAGCTGCAGCACATAAACATTTTCATCATTTATCGGAACCACTGGTCTTCTTACAATGAATGTTCTCTTTCCAATTGGAATTTCTCGTATTTTTGCTGCCATGTTATTGCTAACAATCTCAACTTTATTTGGAACCTGTGTTGAAATTCCCAGCTGATTGGCAAATGTATTACCAGAATAGAAACCATCTACTTTTCCACCTCTGGAAACATACTTGTACCTGGCAACCATATCTGCATTTACGCCTACATTTGTTTTTAATCGTGATTTCTTAGGCAAATAATAAATGCCGTTCTCATATTTTTGTAGTTTTCCCTCATCGCACAGCTTTTTTAGCTGCTGGTTTACTGCAGATTTTGTAATTCCCTCAATCACTATATCAGAAAAGAATATAGGCTCTGCTTCCTTATAATTATTTTTCAAGAATTCATATAACATAAACCTCATTCCTTCCCCCTAAATTTTTGTAACTATAATGGTTACTTTTGTTAATAATATTCTATTCCTGTTTTTAAAATCTGTCAATGTTATTTTGATTGCTATGGTTAGTATATCCAAAGCAGAATAAAATATAAAAAAGAACTGTCACCCTTAGGATTCCTCCCAAAGCCACCAGATCTTAAATTTTCATAAGACCTGATATCTGATTCCCTGCGCTGATGATCTGATTTGTGTTCGAAGTGATGCCTCGATAATAACTACCAACCTCATAAAATACAGGCAAAAATTGTGCTGTATTTTTCACTTATTTTACATTTGCCTACATTTCATTCATTGCGACTGCAAAAAGAGACCATAAAAAGTGACCTGAAATGATTTCATAGTAACCTTCTTTCCTCGGCCTGTCGATCAATGGATTAAGAACTCCATATTTCTTAATACTGTCCTGTAGTTCAATCATCTGACTGTCACCGATCACCTTGAATGGATGATTCGTAAAAGTTCTTAACCGCTCCATTTCAATTTCAACTACTTTTTCATCCGAATCTCTGATATCCGTCTTTTGTAGCACGAAATGGTAGTTCTTCGTTTTCCATAATCAAATCACACGCTGTCCCACCGATGATGACATATTGATTTTCAAAACCTTGAAATCTTTCCTTAAATTTTGTAAATCCACTGACCATTACTCATGCAACCTTCTTTCCTGCAATTCATCTACTGCTTCTTCAATTCTTTCATCATTTGTATCTTTAAAAGATAAAACAAGTGAAATATCATCAGCACTGTTATCCTCTGAAAATTGTTTTGGGTTGTATGCCCATAATTCAAGTCTGACCTGTTTATCCGGGTCTATCAATTCATCAGTCAGCAAGGCTTTATCATAATCTTTCTCACTAATTGCATAGGTAACAACTCGGCTTGGATTTAGCATTGTTTTTTCAGAAAGTGCCGTTTCCCCTGCAAAGACCATATTTTCTGTAACTTGCGTCTTATCTATATATCCTGTTTTTCGAACAGGAGTCGTCAAATATACTTTTGCTTTTTCAAATAATTCATCTCGCTTATATTTTGACTCAATAAACTTATTAACACCGTCTTTTGCTACAAGAAACAAATCTGTCGTTTCCAACTGCTTCACTGCTCTGGTCAAGGTCATTGCTGTAAACGGAAGCACTTTTCCGGCTTCTGAAGTATACAATCGTTTTTTCTTACTGTACAGATAAAATAAAAACAACTGCTGCGTGGAGTAAACAAACTTACCAGTCAGCTTTTGGGGTTCTTTTTCATCAGAAAGCATTGTCCCAATGAAAGGAAGAAAGACCTGCTTATCAGTAATAAACGGTATATTATTTTCTATAAGACTTTTTCTTCGATAATTTGATACCGTTGTAAGTTCAAATACGACTGGCACATTATCAATCTGCTGTATTTTTACAATTTGTTTTTTCAATGCCGGAAGTGTGGCAAGTTCTTCTGTTGGAGCAAGCATTATACAGCGTCTGTTTCCAATATATGCTGTATGAAAATCATAACTCCCTGCAATATAAACAGGCAAAGAATCCTGATGATTCCATGCTTCATATTTTATAGAAATCCCGAATACGCTTGTAAGCATATTTCTCATTCTCCTTTTAACTCAATTTGTTTTATTTTAACTTAGTCAATGTTATAAGTCAAGTTTTTGAGTTATTTTGAATTTATATTTCCTTTTTCCGTGACATGCTAAAGTCGCTATCATCAGAAATAAAGGCTTAGTGAATGACTTATTCTACCATACTTTTTCATTTGAGCCGAAGGTAATATCATAAGGTGTAAGCGGTAAATTCTCCTCCGACCACTCCGAAACAAGCTCCGGGTGTACTTCTGCCAAACTGTTATTCATAGTCAAACCGAGGCCTACTTGTGCTTAGAGTATATGAAGTTTTAGCTTTTGTCTTGTAGTTTACGAATATCCGAAAATCAAAAAAGCCCTTTGAGAAAAGGATTTCTCCTCTCTCAAAGGGAAAGTTGGCAAACTTGAATTTCATAAATTCACATATTAAGAATTTAATTTACGTCTATTGCCCTGTAAACTACTTTAAATTCCTCACAAAGAATACTTGTTTGTCCATTGAATTCAAGCTCTGTTTCTGCAAATTCTTCTGCAAAGAAATCTTCATGAACATCTCTCCAGTATGCAAGACTTCGGTCTCCTTCCCCTTCCTTGTAAGCGTGTTCCTTTGATACTTCATCAAATGGAACCACTGTAGTCTTAGTGGTTTGAATAACACAAACTGCCTCATCCTTTGAGTTTAAAATAATACTATAATCACCCGACTGTGGTAATGGATCTTCTTCTCCTTCCATAAAATATAGATCATATGCAGATGCAGTTGCAGTCTTAATTCCCGTTAATACAAGGTCTGCCAGCTGATCAGGTGCATCTCCAAATCCCCACGCCTTATAAGGAGTATCAATATCTATATTCTCTTTCTCGCAATATGCTTTCCATAATTCTTCTGCTCTCATAATGCTCCAATCTGTAACTTCCGATTTTAATTTATCTACTCTAAAGTTAGTAACTCATAAGTTACTTCTATATTGATGTAATAAAATAAATAACTTGCAAAGTCAAGTAAACTATCTATAATTTCTTTTCGTTGGCAATATCCCAGCAATATTTCTAAAACTCCAAACTATCCGCATTAAGCAGAAAATACTTCATTCCCATGATTACAAAGCCTTCCTCATTTCTCCAAGGCTTTTTTGTTCCGTTTACTACCACGATCTTTTTAAATGAATCAGGGATATTTCTAAATGAATTAAATTCCTGCTTCTGCTTTTCCTCAGAGGTCATATCATAAGCCACCTGAATATAATATCTCTGACTCCCCTGATTGACCACAAAATCAACTTCAAACTGCTTTCGAGTTGTTTTTTCTTCATCATTTTTCGCATACGCCTCTACAATACCAACATCCACATTATAACCTCTGATAAGCAGCTCATTATAAACAATATTTTCCATGATATGAGTAGGTTCCTGCTGTCTAAAATTCAATCTTGCATTTCTAAGTCCCACATATTTTCTACCTTTAATATCATATCTGGCAGCGGGAATGAATGCTCACCTTGCAAAGCCTGTAAAAATCGAAAATGTAAAGAAAATTTTGTGCGATTATTCGGTATAGCGATTAGGATTTCTCGAATCCGTAAACCCATTTTCCACGTAAGAACAGATACAGAAAAATCACGGAGCTGATACCCCAAGTCAATGGGTATGCCCAGAAAATCACTCGTATATCCGGGAGAATACGAACTGCCACAGTAATGTAGCTTACGCGAAACAGGCACCAGTCACAGAGCATAACGATCATCGGAACGGATGCGTTACCTGATCCACGAAGTATTGCTGCGATGCAATGAGAAAACGCCAGCAGACAATAAAATAACGCAATTGTTCTGGACTGCATGACTCCATAATGTACAACATCAGGATCTCTGTTAAACGCTGTGATCAGTACCGGTGCTGCCACATATATGATAATACCGATCAACTCTGCAATAGTAATCGAGCAGAAAACTCCAAATCTTGCTCCCTTTTTCGCCCGGTCATACTGTTTTGCACCCAGATTCTGACTGACAAAGGTTGTCAGAGCCATTGTAAAACAGGTCACCGGCAAAAAGGCGAATCCCTCTATCTTGGAGTAGGAACCACATCCTGCCATCGCCATTTTTCCAAATGCATTTATATTTGACTGTACAAAGACGTTCGCGATCGCGATCACTGAATTCTGAAAACCGGATGGTACACCATTCTGGATGATCTGCTTCAGCATAGAACTGTCAAAACGAATCTCTCGCAATTCCAGACGGTATTCTTCTTCCACACGCAGCAGATGAACCATACAGAGCAGTGCACTGACAAACTGTGAAATTGCGGTTGCAAGTGCTGCTGATCCGACTCCCATGCCAAGACCTGCGATAAAGAAAATATCCAGAACGACATTGACACATGAAGAAATAATCAGATATATCAGTGGATGGCGTCCATCACCGACCGACTGCAGAACTCCAACAAAGATATTGTACATGACAACACCCATAGACCCTGCAAAATATGTACGGAAATACACAATAGATTCCGGGAGCACGTCCGCAGGAGTTCCCATCAATACCAGGATCTTTGGTGCCAGAAGCATTCCCAAAACTGTCAGCACAGCACCGGCCACAAGTCCAAATGCAACCGTTGTATGGATTGCCTTTTGCAGGCAGTCTCTTTTTTTGGCTCCGTAATATCGTGCAATAACAACACCTGCACCCATGGCAATGCCGTTAATAAAACCTACCATCAGAAAAATCAGATTTCCAGATGAACTGACTGCCGCCAGTGCATTACTTCCTAGAAAATTTCCTACGATCAGGGAATCAGCAGTATTATACAATTGCTGGAACAGATTTCCCAGAAACAATGGAATTGCAAAAAAAATGATCTTTTGGGAGATACTTCCCTCTGTCATTCTCAGACTCTTTTTCATAGTTAAAATTACTCTTCCCTTTCCTGTGTTCTTTGAATCAATAGAGATGAAGGACTGCTCTTCGTGATAGTTGCCTCTCTACCTTATTATTTGTACCATACCATGCATATGTTGCTGATGTCAATGTAAAGACTGCTTGTAGAGCTGGAATTTGGAACGTGCTTTATAAATTTTTTCCGATCCCCTCAAGTTCGTTCATGGA
>ERZ779896.748-NODE-748-length-37348-cov-6.731478_pt1 | contig 37348 bp, 57 predicted proteins | sample MGYA00511067_ERZ779896 | MGnify/ENA primary metagenome ERZ779896 (study PRJEB29588, sample SAMEA2161597) | human gut metagenome | biome: human gut; feature: human-associated habitat; material: faeces | place: Denmark | collected 2008/2010 ... | reverse complement strand
GCGGCAGTATCATCGAAATCTATCGGATGATTTTTGGGGCATTGAGGGCTGCCAGCGCCTCGTCCATTCTGGTTTGATCCGCACCGGCCTCGACCCGCCGTTTTTTCTTTTCTGCAATGACCTTTTTGACTTCAGCAAACTCTTTTGATAGGGTGATGAAATCCTCGCCTGCGATGTTATCTTTGCCAGCCATCTACATGACCATGCTTTTGAGCTGTTCCAGACTCATCTCATCATTTGCGATGCTGTTCTCGTCAGCCGCACCATAAAACATTCGTATGTGAAACTCCAGGTTTTTGAGCGCAGCCTGACATCCATCATCATTTACGGCTTCTTGTATCGCATCCACTACAGCCCGCTGGACAGCGGCTTTTTCAAGGGGCGGTGAGTTAGGAAAGTATTTCTTGCCATATTCCATCCGGCTGATACAGCGCCATACCGCTTTCTTCTTGATGTTTTTACTCCATACGGCTTTACTGTAAGCAGTATCGCATTTCCCGCAGACCAGCAGTTCTGTAAGAGCATATTTGCCGAGTTCTGTTTTTACGTATTTCTGCTTTTTTCGATTGAGGCTTGCACGTCTCGCCATTTCCTGTTGGACGCGGTCGAATACTTCCCGCGGAATAATAGAGAAAATCATTGTTCTGCGGAGCTTTCAGACAGGTATAACAGCTCCCGAACTGTTTTAAGCTAAGCTGCTGACTATTGGGTTCATTTAGCCAATTTATAAATTTTCCTTTGGTTATCATCTTTTTTCTCCAAATGTTTGATATTTTTCATTGATATTCTTGTTTAATTACATTTTCAAAGTGAGAGAATTATCATTGTCAAACTCAAATTTGCAAAAGCCTTCATTATAACAGTAATACTTCCCATTGATTTGAAGGAATCAGTCTTTATATTGTTGCAGTAATTCTATTTTTTGTTTGGTATTCAAATCTCTTACAAGTCCTTCATAGCATACATCCCGATCGTAAAAATAGTCAAAAAGGTCATCAATTAAGGAAAAGCAAATAGAAAGCAACAACTATAACACTTGCTAAGGTTATAGTTGTTGCTGAAAGTATTTAAACCGTTTTATGTGCCGCTTAAATATAACTATAAGCAATTCATAATATAAACACCTCCGCCTCCACTTCAAGCCCGCCTATAAAAACCACCTTGATTTTCTCCTTTGACTCTACGATCACACATTGCAGGATTTTTCGGATGATTTCATTGTCGAAGGTCAGCGGGTGATTTTTCATACCATCGAGGACGGTAAAAATATTGTCCAGTCGAGACATGGCATTTTTGCGATGCTGTTCGGCAGCCATGTATTCTGACAATCTGTTTTCAAATGTCCTCTTTTCAGCCATCAGAGTTTCGACGCGGGTTCCTCCAACGAGAAAACTTACTGCGTCATTTCCTGCCGTTACAGTTACCTTAGAAAAGAGTAAGGCCATATTTCATATCCCTCCAATCTGCTGTTCTTTGAAGCTATGGTTTTCAGACATAACGCACCTCCGTATTATTTAAGACTGCAGTATCAAAGCGGGCGATAGCTGCTGCCTGCACAATCAGACGGAGGCGTTGTCGGAGACGATCTCGTTGTCCGCCAGCTCGTACAGCGATATTTGTTTTTCGCCGGTCTGCAATTCTTTAACTGCTTTCCATAGGGCGTAGCTGTCTGTGGAAACATCTCCGAGACGGACGCTTTTTAAATCCACTTTTCCGTTTGGAGTGAATAGGTGTTTTGTTTTTATCCACAGAGTATGGTCGGCAGTCAGCAGATACAAAACAGCGAGAGTCTTTTTACCGGGCTTTCGCATAGATAATCGCTCGGCTTCAAAAATCTGCTTGTGCCTGTTGTTTTGGAATATCATTTCTGCATCATCCTTTCGGTGGTATATTTGTGACAGGCGTTTTTGGAATGCTGTATTTTGGGCATCTTTGAAAACAGCTTTTACCGCATCGCCAATAGTAGCTGCGCCGCATCCAAGCCGGATATCCAACACAGGACAGAGCGCCAAGGCGCATCCATTCTTTTTTCTGTAATAGAGACAAAGTCTGCAATCGCAGTCTTTCTTGGTGTATTGATACAATCTGCGAAACCGACCTCCGCCTTTCTGTGTGCCGTAGGGCAGTTTTTTCATGATCGCCTCCATACTGTTGAGGGCGGGGGTATTGGTAAAGTACATTTTATCAGCTCCTTTTCGTGAAATGAAAAAAGCCCGAAGTCTTTTGCAAAACTTCGGGCAGTGAAACGCAAAAACGGCAGACAAGTTTTTAGCGACTTGTCTGCCGTTTGAAGCAGTTATTCTGTTGTACGGGAGTTCAAATCTATCCGCAAAGCAAAAACAACCGTTTTATATCTACGAATATGCATCTTGAAATCCCGGCGTTTGGGTAGCAAAAAACCCCGAAAAATCGGGGTTTTTGCGGAACATATCTTTTTTATGTTCCTATTATGGTGGAGGCGAGGGGAATTGAACCCCCTGTATTATTCGATAAATCCCGTTTATATCGCGCTTTTTAAAATTTCGTGTTGCATTTCGTGTTGCATTTCTATTATTTATTAGGTTCAAATTAATCCTCCATAATATTCCTGCATAGATTCCTTGCTGATTATATTCGTGCACGGCTCCCCCATCTCTAACCCGTCCCTTGCTTCTTTCCAAGGACGCTCTTTATGAGTAAGCTCGCTAAGCCAGAACGGCTCCTTGTCTCCGTAGGTATTGAGAACCGAATCCATAGTTTCAATTTGTTCTTGCGTAAAATCCATTGAAACAGTTACATTCTCTAAAAAATCCTTATCTATAATAAATTTACCTTTATGTTCCTTAAACAAAACCGGGCAAACAGGCCCATTTGCCCAAGCCTCAAAATCTTCCTCAAATAGAGGCTGTTCATCCCATGCCAAAGCCCATGCCTGACAATAATAAACCAGTTTCTGAAATTTCATGGTAGTTATAGGCGCACATTTCCCAGCCACATATTTGGCTACGGAAAAAACAGATATTTTCATAAAATAAAGTCCTCTCTCTTGACTATTATGGAGAAGATGAATATAATATAAAAAAATGCAGTCCGTATGAAACGGTTAGCCTAAAAATACTTGGGTTAAAAAATAACCGCACACCTTGGCTGGGGGCGGTTATTTTCGTTTCATGTTTGACTACCATCTAAAACAACACCGCTCTCAAACAAACTATTCTATATTAAGTTCATGTTTAAGAGCAGCCTGAAGCACCTGAGAAAAGTTTATATTTGCTTTTTCAGCCTCATAGCATAGCCAACTCGGAATGGTGCAATTTTTCTTAACCACTTTAGTTTCATTTTTTCGGCGATATTCTGTAAAATCCACATCAACTAAAGAAATAATTTCACCATCCCCACCTTTAATATTTTTCACAGAACTAGCAGCGGGTATGCCTTTCCCATCATCCTCTAAATCAATTCCCATTAAACCTATAGCATCTCGCGCCATTTCTATAGCTTCGGTTAAACTATCGCCCTGAGTATTAATGTTGAAATCAGGAATAAATACAGTAAACCCTTTTCCATCAGGTGTTAAAATAATAGGATATGAATTTTTCATAAAAACCTCCTTGACAAAATAGTATTATATAGCGAGGAGCGGGACGGGGCCTTATTTTAGCCCCCTCCTCTTTATTATCGCTTTTGCTAAATTCTCCTTTATTTCTCTATGGCGAGGGATTGTTTCCAAATCCGTACCGTTTGTGTATATGTCGTGTCCACCTCCATTTCTTTTTAAGTACCAACCGTTTTTCTCAAGCAGTCTTATAAAATCTGTACGTTTCGTTTTTATCCCCTCCTCATTACACTATTATTATACGTATTTTATACGCATTTGTCAAGCGATTTTTAGACTTTTTATGATTTTACATCATATTTTCCTTGCTTATAGATATAGTCCCCCGTACATTTTGGTTTGCAGCTTTTGTTATAGCTAAATTAGTTATTGTGTCATTAAAGGAGCCAAAGCCCGCCATACATTGTACGGCATTTTTTTGAAATGCTCCCACAAATACCGCGCGCGGACAATTCATGCTATTTGTTATAACAACTCCCTCTGTAGCCGCAGAATCGCTATAAATTACTGCTGCATTAGCAGAGCTTGAGCCAGTATAAGCATAATACTCTCCGTTATTAACTCTCAAAAGGCCATTAGTTGATAAATTAAAGCAATAACTGTTTCCAGAGCTGCAAAAAACGCGCCCAAAGCAATTATTAAAAGTACCCGTTTGAGATATATATGATTCTCCGTAAGATTGGATTCTAAAGCGGCAATTATCAGCCATGATATAGCCCGTTGTTGCTAAGAACATGACAAAGCTACTATTACTGTATAGGCTCTCTACAATAATTGTTGCATTTTTTATGTTAATTCCTACTCCATAAAACCCTATATAATGATAGCCCGAATTACATGTAAGATTTATTGCAGAACAATTCAAAAAGTCAAAAGTAACCCGCTTATTTGTATTGCCTGCCCCGCCTAGGCTAAACCATCTATAACGGCTTACCGTTGTACCGCTACCACTATATGGCGCGGTTGCTCCAAATGTGCCGTATACATTAATAGTTAATTGGTCGTAGTTTGTATCATTAGCCAAAAACCCCTGCGCAAGCTCCGAAAGTTGTACATTGTCATCAACGCCGTTGCATATATAAATATATTCATCGACTTTTTTAATAGTTGACATTTCGTCTTGCAGCTCTGTTATTTCGTCAGATACACTACCTAAACCCGTTCCGTCTATAGATTTATAAACAACAACATCAATCACGGTTCCGGCTATTTTTTGCCCGGTAAAAGTAATAACGCTGCCGCTAACGGTATAATCATCCGTTTCAATTTGCAAAAGTCCATTTACATAGATATTAAGTATATCAACGCCAGACGGGTCATATTGAGGAATATCAAAAGTGACCGTATAAGTCAAGCTATCGGTAGTTATTCGGTCATGATACTGCTTAAAAAGGGTTAAGCTCGCAAGATTATCCTTTACCCCTATAAACCACTCGTTAAATTCAGTATCTAAATTCTCAAAAAAGTCATTATAGCCTATAGGAGTAGTTATCCAGCCGCATACGGCAGTATTAGCCCGCTGGTCTGTAATGTTTGCTTGAGTAATTCCCGTTACTCCCGGCGCTACAGTAATATCAGCAAGGGCAATTTCATATATACCGCCGCTTCGGGTAAGCTCCGGCGCTGTGGGCGCAGCAGAGGCGGCCCCCGTTAAGTATTTTAGCTCAATTATACGGCCCTCCGTATTTGTATTAAGCTGCAAAACAACACGGTCAATGCGCGAATTATCGCCCACGGGCGCGGTCGGTACTGCAAAATCATCAAAAACAGTATCGTTTTTATACCAAAAGCCATTAATCCATGCGCGGCCTATGTTTACATTAAGGCCCATGCCGCCGGAGGCAGTCACTCTTAATTCATTATCAGCGCTCCGCCTTACTCCGTTGCTTATAATCGCTCCTAGATTGTCGTTGTAGTCGGTAGCATTATATTTTCGGTCATAATTTGAACCTTCCTTTAACGCATTGAAAAAACCGCTAGTTTGTGCCATGTTCTAAACCTCCTTAAACTCCGTATTCTATATCTATTTTATAGCCGTCATCGTCTTGCACTTCCGTAACGGATAAAATACGCGCGTTTATATATTTCCCTATGTCTTTATCTTCGATTGTTATTAAATCGCCTAGATTATAATCCACTCCATAAGTATAAAAGGAATTAGTTAGGTCGATTTCTCCGTCAAACGTCTCTGTTTGCTGAAGCTCAACAACCGCCTGCCGCCCCTGCGCCTCTAGCTGCTTTCTGTAATCCTGCATTGCCTGTTCTTCCTGCGTTAAATCCTTTGCGTCAACAAATATTTCCCGCCGCTCAAGGCCGGATATCCAAGCATAGGCAAAAGCGCACTTGCGCTCCGTGCCCTCGCCCTCTCCGCCTATTAAAGCCGTGGTTTTGTATGCCGCTTTTTCTTTTAAATAGTTTGAGGCGGTCAGATTATCAAAATCCTGCGAAAATATTATAGGCTGCTCTGTGGTGCTGTCCCGTGAACGGTCAGCGCCTTTATAGATTTTATATCTAAATCTTAAAAGCTCATCATCCAGCCACATTTTAGCCCCGCAAGAATACTCCTGCAAAACGCTGTCCGTATATTCAAGCAAATTTTTATAAGTAACTTGCTTTTCCGCGCTTTCTTCCCCGCCGCTGGCGGTATCTGTGACAATTACATCCGGCAGGCCTGTTATGTCCTCATCTGTCCAATATATTTCCGGGATATTTCTGTTAATATCGCCCGCCTCAACCGCATTATTAAAAATTAATCCGCGCACAGCGGCTTCCACGTTGCCGCGTAACGTGCTAGATGTGCAATGCCATATATAATTATTCCCAACCCCTGAAAGCGTGGCAGAGTACACAATGCGGCGGTCTAGGATGGATTTAATAAATCTACCGCTAGCGACAATCATTTTGCCGTCTATTCTATCGTTAGTAATTTCTATCCTTTCGATAATTCCGCATTCCGAATTGTCGGGCCGCGTAACGTAATTATCTTCGGCTAAAATATCAATACTAGATAATTCAGCCGATACATAGATTTCAAATTCGCCCACACCGTAATAAACAGATTTCCATATTACAGATTTTGCAGCGTCTACAATCCCTATAACCTCGCGGCTGCTCTTATCTCTAATTTCAAGGTAATCTATCATATATATTTCCTCTTATACGTTAAAGTAAAATACATATTGGCTTCTGTTCCGTCCGCGCTGTTTATTGTAAATTCATCCTCGCCTGTGCGTAGCTGTAGCCATGTGCTGCCTTTCATTATTTTTGAAAGTATATTATCACCGTTCAGGGTTAGAGTTTTTCGGCCTTTTTCTGTATTAATTTCAACCTCATCACCAGCCGAAAGAGTAATATTAACGCCTATATATTCGCCATCAGAATTATATATAGCCGGATTAATTACCTCACCAAGCGCGATAATGCTAATATTTATTCCTACATCCGCGTCACCGTCATTAATAAAGGTTTTAGTCCTGTTCATGTCATATTCGCCAAAGGGCATTCCCTCATCCGTAAAAAATAACATGTCGTTAGGGTAATCCGTGAAATAGTGGAGGTCTAACGCTTCCGCTATTTCCTGAATCGTATAATCTACATCCTCCCAATACGGATTAGAGCAGTATAGCGATATTTGCATAGTGGCCTGATTGGTATAGCGCGGCATGTCTATATCCCTAACCACGCAGCTTATTTGCGTTGTGCGACTATTCTGCGTCATTCTCAAGGTTGCCGTTTGTTTCGGTTTAACATATTGAGAGATATAGCGTTTAGTATTTTCAACATCTGCCTCAATAGTTAATTCAAGAGTAATATCCCGCGGCATTGTCCGCACATTATTGACAAAATCCCCGTCCATGCTCGCAATAGTTGTGCTAGATATATCCGCATTAGCTACGGTAATTCCTAACACATTAGATAGCTTAAATTTGCTATTGCCCGTAAGCGGCAATATTAAGCCTGCTTTAGATATAAACTCTAATTTCATGCGCTCGCACCTCCTACTGCAAGCCTAACCGCCGCCTCTGTCTGCTGCTTAGTCTTGAAAAGCTCATAGCGGCTATGCGCCTGTGAAAAGGTGTTATATTGATTTACAACAACAGGCTGCCCGCCTACTGTGCCCTGCGTAGCATTAATATTTACATCTCCTAATTCTGCGGCCATTCCGTCCATAGATTTCACCATTGCATTTTTAACACCTTTTATATTATCCTCAAAACCTTCACCGATACCCAAGGCCAAGTTTTTACCGATTTCATCACGGAAAACCGTTGACGGGCTTTTAATTCCAAACAAAGATTTAATACCGTCCACGATTGAATTAAATAGAGACTTAACAGCATTCCAGATATTCTCCGGATTTAAAAGCCCCGTGAACAGTCCCGCCAGCATTTCCGCGCCCGCCTGAATAAGCTGCGGTATGCCCTCTATTAATCCATTAACTATTGACGTTATAATCTGCGGCAAATTAGAGATAAGCTGCGGTATTGCTTTAATTAACCCCTCTCCTAATGAGTTAATTAATTTAACTCCTGCCTCTAGTAATTTAGGAATATTGCTTATTATTGCAGATAATAGCTTATCTATAATTACAGGTATTTTATCTATCAAGCGCGGCAATGCAGCAATCAGGCCATCAGCTAGGCCCAAAATTAGCTGTATTCCTGCGTCAATAATCAAATCTATATTGTCTATGAGCGTTTCGACAATTAAAATTACCGCGTCAACGATAGTCGGAATCAATGTAGGCAACATATCGGCCAAACTTTGCACGAATGTTGTAAATACCGTAATAGCCGCCTGCACTATGGCGGGTAGCTGCTCAACCAAAGTTTGCGTTATTGTAAGTATTATCTGTGTTGCCATCTCCGCTATGGCAGGCAAAGCCTCGGTTATTTTTGTTAGAACTTCGGTCAGCAAATTTCCAAGCGAATCAGAAAGCTTTTCCGTTGCTCCCTCTGTTCCGTCAATTACTCCCGTTATATCAGTTAATATTTGAGCGATAGCAGGCGAAAACTCACTTAAGATAGTTGTTTTAAACTCTGTTATCTTAGTATTTAAAGGCTCTACCGCTTCGCCCAAATCTGCTTGAGCTTGTGCAAATTCTGCCTGCGCTTCATTAGCGGCGATAATATCCCCGTTTAGCTCTCTATATTTGTCTGCCTGTTCATCATAAAGGCCGTTAAGTGTATCAGTTATAAGAGCTTGCCGCTCTTGCTCGCTGCTGGCTGCGTCAAGCTTCTTTTGAAAATCGTCTTCATTTACGCCCGCCCAATTCAGCGCGTCAGCAAGCACGCCAGTAATCTGCCCGGTTTTAGCTGTCTCATTGGCCGCCTCTGTCAGCCCCTCTATGGGTAAGCTGTCCCCAAATTGCGCATAAACGCCCGTTGCAATGTCTGTCCATTTCTGCAAATCCTCTGAATTATTAGCAAGCAAGGCTAAATGCCCCGCCGCTTCAGAGGCTTTGCCCGAATCGCCCAAGACTGCATAAAGGTCTGTATAAGTTTTTTCCGCGTCCTCGGCAGAAAGGCCCGCAGTTGTAAAGCCCGTTTCAAGCCGCGCCATTTCCGTGCGCAGCTCGCGTGTGCTTTCCGCTAAATCTAGTAATTGTTTAGCGCCAGCAACTGCCGCCGCCGCTACTGCGCCTATTGCAGCAGCTCCAATGCCCGCCGCGCCTTTAAGCGCTGAAAAGCCTTTGCCTGTACTTTTGGCGCTGTCTGATAGCTTATCTGATTTTTTAGCCGCGTCCTCGCTCGCGTCCCCCATTTCCTCTAGGGCCTGCGTTTGCTGTTCAAGCTCTTTTTCATTTTTATTTAGGGCTGCGGTCTCGTTATTTATTTTTATACGCAAATCAGCCGCCTGCTTGCTGGCAGGGTCTAACCCATCATCAACAAGGCGGTCATATTCCTTTTGCAGAGCGTCTATTTTTTTACGCTGTAGGTCTGTAGCAGTATTTAAATGGTTTATGCGCGCGCGTACCCCTTCTGATGATTTACTCCAATCATCCATACCCGCTGCCGCCGCTTTAAATTCGCTTTCGCTCTCGCGTATCATGCGGTTAGCTTGATTAAGCCCCGTTTTTAAATCTGTTATATCTATAGAAAAATTAGCGCCTAATGTCTCGTTGTTTGGCATTTCATCACTTCCTTAATACCAACCACCGCTTGCGGTCTTGTCATTAACTCTAATCCTCTGTTCACCTTTTACAGTCCTTTGCGGTTGCTCGCCTATGTTTTCGCTCTTTAAAACATAGTAATTAATGAGCATGATAACCTCGTCCGCGTCCTGTTTGAAAAGCTCAAAGGGTGTCATATTATGCGCGCGGCATAATGTTATTGATACGTCAAATAATTCAAAATAAACGCCTTGAAAGGGGGCGGCGTTTTGCGCCCCCTTTAGACGTTTTTTGAATTACCCCCGTTAATATTGCCTACCAATGAAAGGAGCTGCTTAAAAGTATTAATTACGTCAAAAGCGTCTGCCTTTTGTATATCCGTATCGGTAAGCCCGTCAAAAATAGACTTTACAAAATCGCTGATAGCTGTAAATTGTTCCTCTGCCCCTTTATCCTTAATCTTTTCTTGCAGTTTCACAGCCTGCAAGATTACGCCCCAGCGGACATGCTCAGTTTCAAACTTTTTTAAAACCTCATCATTCTTGCCGTAGATGGATAATTCAAATTTAGCCATATTAATTACCGTCCTTATCTTTAGTTAGCTGTTTATAAATCTGATTAGTTCCCGTTGCCGCAAGGCCGGACGCGCCGCCAATAAGAATTGCAGTTAAAATGTTATCGGCTGGCATGATTTCAGGAATAGCATAGAACGCTACTACCCCCAAAGCTACACCAAGCAAAGCCGCCCATAGAGGAATTAGCCTAATCCATTTTTCACTTGTAACAATTTTCTTATATACTGCAAGAGCCGTATAAACAAGAGCGACAATAACGGGTACGCTAGTAACATCAAGAATATTTTCCACTTAAAACACCTCCTTAGCGTTGCGCGCTGTTAATTCTAGTTTCTAGGCCGTTAATTCTTTTGTGGGCCTGCTGTGCGCTTGCTTCCGTTCTTATTATGGTTTCTGCATGGCTTTCTACCGTATGAAGAATGCTCTTTTGTTCTTCATAAAGGGAATCAAGCCTTGTTTTTATATACTCAATATCAGATTTTAAAGCGCCCTCGGCCTCTCCGCGCTTTTTAGTGGCGGTACTACGGCCCGCAAAGAATGAAATAACCGTGCAGGCCGCAGTAATAATAGGAATAAGATTTACAAGCAAGGTTTCAAATTCCACATTATCCACCCCTTAAAATCAAGTTAATGATGTATCGGGCGTTGTTACCGTTGAAAAGAACTTTGTTTCAGTCATTGAAGCGTCAGAGGAACGCATAAACATTGATTTTGCCGGAGCCTTTATCCCTGTGCCGCCGCCGTTAGTGAATTGATGTTCGGTATAAATCCCGGTATAAACCAAGCTCATATTATTACTTGTAGTCCCGTTATCTATTGTTGCCGCTGTTTCATCAGGTACATTAAATGTACCTTTATAGCGCCAAACGTAGCGTTCTTCCTCTCCTTCGCCCGCTTCGCCTAAAATATAACCAACAGCAAAATACTGATACTTTCTAGGCGATTCAATAAACTGTTTTTTAGTTGCGTCATAAGTGCGGCCCGTAATATCCGCTAATACTTCATCAGTAGGAATAGCGATTGTAAATGTTACCGTGTCGCTGCCCTCGCTGTTTATAATAATTGACGCTACATTATCGTAATATTTAGCCTCGCTGGACGTTTCAACAGTCTTGCTGATTTCTCCAACGGGCGCAAGCTGTTTAACGGCTCCTGTTACATAGCCGCCCTCTGTCTCATTGTCATCCGTGGTTATAGGCGCATAAACAAGATTACGGCAACCTCTAAACTCTACAGCCATTTTTTTAAACCTCCTTAATACTCAATAAAATAAAAATCCTGCTGCCATCCTGTATGTGTTGTTTCGTCAGACGGTACATCCCGGCCTTTCCCTTGTGGTATAAATCCGGCTGCTTTTAAAGCGTTTCTTATCTCTAGCGATTTACTATCAACTAGCAAAGGATTTTGGCTATAAAAGATAACCGAAAAATCCCATACAAAAGACTTGATATCATTGTCATAATGACTACCGTCTAAAACATCATCCGTCCAGAATGTTATAAAACTATCAGGGTAATTTTGAGCGGGGTTTAAAGAGCCTTGAAGGAATACGGGATAGCCGAATTTTTGAAGCTCTGCAATTAATTTTTCTTTCATCTGCTTAACCTCTCTAAAATCTTATGCAAGGTTTCTTCCTGCGCTTTTTTTATCTGCGGTTTAGCCTTATTCTTTGCAGCCTTGATAAAGCCGCGCGGTTTAATTCTAGGAGTGCCATAATTTATAAATACAGCTTCATAACCGTCTGATAAATCTTTAGGATTATACTCGCCCTTTTTATATCCGACACGCGCAATACACGTATTGCCCATCCACTCAATTTCAGGCGGCGGCATACGATTTATCAATGCGTCTGATACTTTAGATTTCCTCATCTGCGCTTTAAGCTCTTTCTGCTGTATTTGCGCTGATTGTTTCATGCAGCTATCAACCGCTCTATTTGCCGCTTTGCCGCTTTCCTCTATTTTTTTTAGCAGCTCGTCAAAGCCTTCTAAATTTAGTTGTATATAGGATTTAGGCATTATGGCGCTCCTTTAATTCGTCTTATTTTGAAATATAAGACTTGATTGCGTTGCTCTAAATTTTCCGGCTCTCCTAAGATTTCAAATACCGCATTATCGGATATCCTTTTTAATCTGCAATCGCTCTTTATATCCGGGCGATACCAGCAAGTAATTTGCGCCGTATCAATAACACTTAAAATGCCGTTGCTTTCAGATTCAGTACCGCCAAAGGTTTTAAAATTGCACATGATTAAATCCCCGTCAGTATAGGTTTTTTGCGGAACGCCTAAAACCGTTTGACTTGTCGGTACCTGTAATCTCATGGGCGTTGTCATTTGATTAGCGGACGCTGGCCTAAACATTGCTTTCGCCCCCTGCCTGCGCGGTAAGCTGTATCATTCTTTTTATAAAATACTCGCTTAATTTCACGCTGCCGCTACCATAATTCCAAAGGTCAGCAACGCCGCGCATAATTACTCCGACAGCCTCGGAGCTATTAACTGCCGATTCGGAAACGCCAGCGGAGCGCATGAAGGCTTTCACCTCATCAATATAAAATTGTAAAGCTTCATCCTGATAATCGCCCGTAATTCCAAGCCCTGCTTTAATCTTCGCTAATAGCTCTTTATCTGTCAGCATAATGTTACCCTCTCAATACAAAGATTCACGAAACGGCGCATTAAGTCCCCGCGCCCTTTTTATTAACTACTACAAAGCCCTTATCAACAATTACGTTACCGCCCACCATGACTTCACCGCGCACGGTCAAAAGGCCCTCGGCAAACTTGTAATCATCCGATACATTAACTTCAAAATTACCGAATAAACCAAGCTTATAGTTAGTAGGCGTTCCGTAAATCATAGTTTTAACACCGCTGCTCGTTCCAGTAGCCGCATTATAGCCCGCCACATCAGAGCAAATGCAATATCTTACAGACAAGCCGCCGTCTTTAATAATGCCCGTGTTAGGATTGGAGCCGTCCGGCGTGATTTCATAAACGGCATTTTTATTGCTTGTGCCTCTCACATCACCAAAGGCCACAAGGTCAGTTTTATTCAGGTAAAGCACAGCATTACCGCCAATATTCTCATCACCGCCATAAGCAAACACAATCTGTCTAAGGGTCTTTTCATCAATAGGAGTTGTCATATCAAGGGTTTGCACCATGCTTGCGGGGCTGGTATCAGTATTTGCAGCATTGATAATGCCGAAAATCTCATTAGTGCCGCCGCCCTTTACAATCCACTCGGCAAGCTTTTTCCTTAAAGCAATCATTGCGCCCTCTCTTACCTTCTGTTCATACTGCAAAGGCGTTTGCTTTCTTAATTCGCGCGAAACATAAGAGACGCAGCCCAGCAAGAAAGGATTAATAGCAACGGTTTTAAAAGTGGGGTCTGTAGCAGTCGGAGCTGTTCCATCAGTCAGCGCGTCCGCAGTCTGCCAAGCGGTAATATATGCCTCTTTATGACTTCCCATGCCCGTCATGTCCTCAACGCGCACCATATCAACAATAGAAGAAACAGTATTAAAGGGGTCATTAATACCGCCTACGCTAGTAGGCTTCGCAATAGTGCCAGTAGAAAGGAGCGTTGACCGTGTTTCTTGTACGCTAATGCTCATCCGGCCAGTTTTAGAAAGATTTGCCGCTCTTTCCTCGGCGCTATTATGAGATTCTACGCTTGTTCTCTGTACCATAGCCGCAACGGGGCTAAATTTGCGCTCGCCCTCGCTTGCAGCTTCGCCCTCTGCTGCTGCCGGAGCGTCAACATCTGCAAGCATGTTTTCAACCTCTGCAATTTCAGAGCCAAGAGCGGCTAAAGTTTCACCAATGGCCGCGCGTTCTTCTTTGCTTTCGCTCTCAATCATGGCTTGATTGAGCTTATCGCGCTGTTCCTTTTTGGCACTAAGCATTTTTAAAAGCTTATCTTTCATTTTTTATTACCTCCATACATTCTAATAAGATTTTGTATATAGAAATTTTGATGTTTTGCGCGCTTTTCGCCCTCCGGCTGCTCTTTGCTAATCTCCATCAGCTCCAAGTCATGCGCTTTTATAATGGCACCTTCGCGCTTTTCGCCCTCCGGCTGCTCTTTGTCAATCTCCATCAACTCCAAGCTGCGCGCATAAATAGAAGTATCACCATAAGCACCATTATCACAGATTGAAACATCAAACAAGCTGCCTATTTTGGTTATTCTCCGCAAAATATAGCCGTCTGCCCTTTTTTCTTTCGTCTGCTCCTTAACGGTAAAGGCAAAACTGCCCTCCGTTAATAGTCCGGCCCGCGTTGCTAAATAAATATCTTTATTAAAGCTTGTAGGAATTAAATCACTATCCATTCTTAGGCCCTGTTCATCTATTGAAAGCCTCAAGCTTTTATTTCTCGTTCGCGCCATTATCATAAAATTTTCGCTGTGATTATAGCGTAAAACGACATCGGACATATCGGCCCCTTCAAAGGCGTTTTTGTCGATAATTTCATAAAAGCCGCGCCCTTCAAAGCCTATAAAGGTTTCTTTTTCAAATACTACAGGATAGCCGCTAGCGTGCATTAGCTCATTGCCGTTTTCCTCGCGTGTTTCTATACTGAAATTTTGAAAATTAGAAAACCGCGTTTCTTTTGGTAACTTAATATTGCTCATTATTTGCCTCCCCTCCACTCGGAGCGCTAGAGCCTGCCGCTCCCGTGTTATTCTCGCTTAATTTATTATTATTATCAGCGTCTAACAACGCATTATAGCCTTGCGCGATAACTTCGCCCTGCCCATTCGGTAAAGGTGGATAGCCTAGCAGCTCCCGCGCTTCATCTTTCATAAATATTCCGGCTGGTAAGCCTATTTGCAGAGCTGAAAGCTTGTTTTCCATACTCATAAAATTAATGCTGTTCGGATAGAGCATAATAGAATTACCGTAGCTTTCCTCGCGCTCTGTAAATATCGTTTTGCTTATGGCCTCGCCAAGATTTTTTATATCTGCCTCTAGTGCATGTTCATAAAAAGCCTCTTTCTGCGCTTTGGTGTAATCCCCGTTTAAGATTGGCAGGCTTACGCCCGTATTCCTCAAGATTGCATTATAAAAATACTCTATTGTATCTTTATCAACTAGCTTTACATCACGCGGAATATTGATATATTCCGTTTTTAAATCAGTAAATAAGATTCCGCTTTCGTTATTTGCCAATTTATTATTAAATTCCGTCTGTTTAGCTAGTGTTTTTTCATCATCAAGATAGGAATTAAATTTTACAATCCCGTTTATCTTTGCTGATACGTTCAGAGCTAAGGCTATAGACTGCGTTAGCTTGTCATATTCTCTAAGAAGCTTAAGCAGGCCCGCGTCATCATTACTGCCATAAATATTGCCTCCAAAATAATCATTAACGCCATAATCTTTGCGCCAATGTATAACATCAGCGGCGGGCAATTCTACAACATAGCCATTTCCAAAGGTAAAGCGCAAATATAACCGCTCGTTTTGGTCTGATAAATAATCTACATTTGTAGGCTTTAGCGGATATAAGCCCGTATAATAGCGCTCTCCGCCGTTAGTTATATAAAAAGCCGGATAGATAAAGGCATTTTTATTTAACTCAAGCAGAATAGTGATTTTTTCAAAAAAATCACTCTGTGTCATGTACTCATTAGGGCGGCGCAAACATCTAGCAATGGAGCTATCTGTAATAACTTCAAGTTTACCGTTAGTTTTGCGTATATGGTTAGGCTTTAATTTTTTAAACTCGTTAGCCTTGCAACGGATAGCCTGCATAATAATATCACTCGCATAAATATTATTGCCAAAATCCGCATAGCTCGGAATATTCCCCGACATTGTAGGCGCATAATTAACGCTGGTTTTTTTCGGCTTACGCTTAAAAAAGTCTAGTATATTCATCTTAAACCTCACTTTACATACCGCATGTATTCCGACCTAAACCGCTGTAATGTTGCATAAAGAATTATCAAGGTTACGGCTCCATCAATGCGGCGGCTAGGCTGATTATTTATTTTCACGCACATAACTTGCCCTAGATTATTAACTTGCATAGAAGCATTGCCCAGGCACCATTTATCTATTGGATTTTCCCCGTAATTGATAATACGGCTCTTTAAATCGGCCTCAACTAATTTCATAGGGCTAGACATAACAGCCGGATTTTGCTGTATTACCTCTGTTTCTATGCCGTATTCATCCATACGTTTAATAAACTCCTTTGCAAACCTCACATCATAGCCGCATTTTACAACGCGGATGTTAAAACGATTTTTCAAGCCTGCTATCCAGTCGGCAACAAGCGTTAAATCATTGTCGTTGCCCTCGCAGATGGTTAAGCGTCCATCTTTGGCCCATTCCTTATATCGCGCGCCCGCGTTCTTATCGTCTGCATTATCTAGCTTGCTCGCTGGTATCCAATAATGCGAAAAGATATATTTTGTATTATCATTCGGGCGCATAAACAACAATTTGCAGTTAGTCAAGTCCGTTGTTTCTGCTAAGTCTACCGCCGCCAAGCAAAAGCAATCCCTAAATGCTTCTAGGTCTAAAATCTCTTGCGGATAGTCGTAATCTTCAAGCATGAGCCAAGCCGCCGCCGTATTCTGCGGTATATTAAAATCTTTGCAAAGCATATGAATTCGTGTTGCATTATCGCGCTTTGCCGTCTCAATATCTCGTTTTAGCTTTGCTATCTTTTTAACTCCATAGCGTATAGATGGATTAGACTTTTCCCAGCTCGCTTCATCCTGCCATACCTCCGCTTCGCTGTCCTGCTCATAAAGGAACGGCAAAAAATGAATATCGTCTATTTCTCCGCTAATAATCGCTTTAGCTGTTTCGATTTTTCCATCAAGATAGCAATCACGGTTAAAGCCTTGTGTTGTGCTATTCATAAATAACGGCTCATCTTTACTAGACATACCGCGCCAACATGCCTCCGCAATCTCGCTTTGCTTGTTTTCCTCCTTTATGTCGTGGCTTTCATCAAGGTAAGTTTTATCTATGTTAAAACCGTCTTTGTTTTGTGTCTTGCTAGACAAACGAAAGATAGTTATATTTTTAAGCTCGTTTCTTATCTCGGTCAGGTTCTGCCCCGTCAATTCTTTTTTAGGGTCTAGCCTGCTTCTCATTCCACCTATCTCACGCCATATTAATTTTGCTTGCCTATCATCATTTGAAGCGCAGCAAATATCCGTGCCGCCGTCCCCTATAAATAAATCTGTGTTGCCATCAGCGGCCAGCATTGTGCTCTTGCCGTTTTTACGCGCTACTAATAGCAAAGCCTCATTAAATCGCCTTAAGCCTGTCTCGGCCATTTTAAAAGAGTATAGAGCCTCCCAAAATGCTTTTTGCCAAAGCATTAGTTTTATAGGTTGCATATAATAAGGCGCCTTGCTTTGTAAGCAAAGGCGCTCTTGGAAAAAAAACCTCTTGTAGCAATGAGATGGGTCAAATATGTAGCGTTGGTTGTTTAAATCCTGTAGAAGATTTCCCACTTCTCTTTTTACCCAATATCCGGCAATTATATTTCCCTTTTTTATTTCTTCATAATACTGTTCAAGATAAGTTTTCATTACCTATATTCCTTCTCAAACATTGCCAGAGCCTTTATTAACGGACTGTCTCCTGCTTCTCCAGCGCGGTATAAGGTTGTTTGCAAAACCTTAAGCGCGTTTAAATAGCTCTGCATGTACTCTTTATACATCTTTCCGGCTGGCGTTGTTTCCTGGCGCTCCGGGTTTTTTGGATGAATGCGAATCATAGGCAGTTTGCGCAGCTCTGAAAGTTTTCTTTCAATGAAAATAACTTCATCCAGCAACGGCGCAATTACTATCCGCTTATTTTCTTCTATGCTATCAAATATCTTTTTTAATTGTTCTATGCGTCCCAAGCTTAACCCCTCTTAATTTTTTGCCCTTTTATTCGGTATTTTCGTCCTTTGGCTTTTTTTATATATTTTAAAATTTTCATTTTCAAAAATCTCATTTTTTTGCCCCGCGTACAAATGAGGAGGGGGGCGCAGTTAATTTAGAGCGCCTGCAAATTTTTCAAACGGGGGGTATATCCCGGCCCGCCTCAATCATAAAAAGAATATTAAAGATTATCCGGCTGATATTCCGCAAACCATCTATCAATATATTCTATCCATTGAGGCTGTACCGCCTCCCTGCTTTTATCCTTTGCCAGTCGCTGTAAACACTCATCCCGTGTTGCTTCTATGAGTATACTTTCAGCGCCTAGAGTTTCAATACGGCGCATTCTATCGCCCACAAGAGCGCCGCCCTCTATAACAAAAGCCTGCTGCCATTCTCCTGCCCGCGTTTTAATGCTATCTAGGATAGCATTCCTAGCGTTAAAAACTACTGCCTTAATTGAGTTAGGTTTAATATATTCAGGCTGTCCGCTCAATGCAGACCATAGCCTGTCTATATCTAGCACTATATCCCCCGCTTGCATATTATCCTTAACAAAAGAGCTTTTACCGCTGCAAGGAGCGCCCCAAACATAATAAACTTTACGCTGGTATGGCTTGAGCCGCCCGCCAAAGCGATTATGTATAATGTTATGGCATTTCAAATGCACAAGCTGTATATTGTCAGGATTAAGCGTAATAGATATATCATTAAGATTCTCTATACTTACTTCCTTGACATGGTGCGCTATGCATTCATAGGCTTTAGTTATCGGCTCTCCGCAATGCTGGCAACGTAAAAAGCCGTATTTATCAACACGCCCTGCCATTAACTCCTGACGCAAAAGCCTAAATTCCTTTGATACATATAAATCGCTAATCCTAGTTAATGCGCGCACGGATTATTTAGCCTCGCCGGAAAGCTCGTGAATTTTAGCCATCTTATTTTGCAGCTCATTATATGCATCTTTTGTTTGGTTAAGCTCCGCAAGTGTCTTTTCATACAGGCTTTTATAATCATCTTCAGTAGGAGCATTAATCTTTACAGCATATCCCCTACTTTCAGGCAAAACAGCAACGCAGCCGCTTTTATTATTATATTCAGTATAGAGCCATCCCACGCTACCCGAATAACTAACATTGCCCATTAATTGTGTGCCTTTTGGGATTAAATCAATCTTTGTTCCATTAGGCGATTTCCTAAAATTCATATCCTGCGCCATTTTATAAGTTTCCATGCTTTCCCCATCCTCTCTGTTTAATTTCTTTTTTACTGCCGCTCTAAAAGTATCCATGCTTTGCCCATGCTTCGGGAACCATTGCATAACATCACTATGATTTGAAGCAATGCCTAATTGATGGCCCTCGCAATGCGTAATTATGTTTGTTTCGTTCAGTCCGTATTTTTCGCAAAGCATAACGCATAAATCAACGGCATTTTCCCAAATCGCTCTAAAATATGCCGCATTTTTATCGACATTATAATTAATCATTGTGCCGAATGAATATGTATGCCCGCTAGGCTCGCATATTTCAAAGCCGATATAGCCCGTATTGTTTGCGTTTTGGCTTTTCCCCTTGCTGCCTGTTCCTGAATGCCAACCCGCTATATCCCAAGGCAAATATTGATAAACCGCCTCATTATCAACAAAAGCATGTACGGCTTTGTCAATTCCGGGCTTATTCCAGCGGTCATACCACTCCGCCGCCATAACTCCCGGCGTAGCTGTAGAGTGTACCATTATTCCCTTGACCGTATGCTTTTTATTTTGCTTATAGCAATCGTTGTTAGTCATGTATTTAGTGATTAAACGCATAATTAAAACCTCTTTTATTCATCCTTATCTATTACAGTAACTTTTGTAATATATATGCCTGCACCGCCATTGCTCGCATAATCCGGCGCGTTTGCGCTTACTTTGCCGCGCATATAAGCCTCATAATGCGTGCCGTCACCATCAACCATAGTTGAAAACTGAATCCATATATCTAAGTAAGAAAAAGATGATTGCTTATGATACTTAAATATCGGGTAATTATGAACAGTTCCTACAGCTCTAAATCTCGTTATCCCGCTTGCCTCCACGGTTAATTGTGAACCAGCGTCAACGGCCATTTCCTTCCATTCGATTTCAATAATTTTATCGCGCAGCGGATTTGTAGTCATAGTGGAATCATAATATATTAATTGATTACTTGTAGCATTAAGCATAATGCCCGTAGCACTTTCATAAATAACAGAGCGTTTTTCTACTTCATCACGCAAGGCAGTTATTGCACCTTCAGCATTTTCAAGATTTCCTTCTAGGTTTGATATATCTGTTGCCTGCTCGTCTTGTATATCCGTTGTATTAGTCATAAATGTATTAAGAATAATTTCTAATTCATCTACTTTTTCTACCGCGTCACCTAGCGTGCTTTCATCAGTAAGAATATAGAGCGTGTTAGTGTCTCTTGCTGTAAGCGTGTTATATTGCGCAGATGTGCCAATCCAAAATGATAATAGTTTATCTGCGTTCATCTCTTTAATTTTGGTTACAAAGCCCGTATCAACATCAGTTATTGTCCCCGTTTCTATGGCCTCTGTGATTGCCGCATAAATCTGCTCTTTGGTTAAAGAAATATGCTTACAATCGTTATCATCAAGGACATAATAAGATATTTCAGACATTTTTTAAATTACCTCCTTTATACTGGTTGCGCTGTTGTGACTGGATATATGCATTGAATATCTATCCAATGCCCGGAGCCATAAGACGGGTACTCGTTATACCATTTTACATAGCCATCCCAAGGGCTTATTTCATAGCGGCTATAGTTGTTTCCCGTACCCGGAGATATACCGCGAAATGTGGCTTCGGCGGGCAATGCTGCATATGGCAAATGGCAAATATTAGCCGGAAAAGATAGGCTTGACGGGCCTGTTATATTTTTTAGCTGTAATTGTACATTACGGCCAAAATCAATAGTACGCCAGCGCGCTATTTCACAATTAAAACCAGATTCTAAAGTTACTGATTGCCATTCACCCACTCCGTTTATCTGGTCTATGAACGCTGCATATTCATCAATTCTAGAAGTAATAGGCACATTAACTCCCTTTCTTGCTATTGCGTCCCTTATGTTTGTCTTAGCTCCTGATATTCGTCTTAGTTCCGTGTCAACAGTAGCTCCTAATATTCGTCTTATTTCCGGGTTAATACTCAATTAAAACACCTTCTTAAATGGCTGCAAGCGCCTGTTCTATATCATTGGTTAGGCTAACAGAGCCGCCCGTAGTATAGCCGCCAGGTATGTTATAAGATGTAATAGTAAGCCCGTCTATTGTGCCGCTTATCGCTCCATTATTTGTTATAGTACCCTCTATTAACTGTCCTGCTGGTGTAACTATGAATTTCCCGTCTAGTACATCCGCGCTAGTTGCTGTTACTCCGCTAACATCTTGATAAGCTTCGGGTATAGCCTCTACCGTAACCCCTGAAAGCACCTTGCCAGTATCAGGGCTGATTGTCTGCTGGCTTTTGGTAGGTGTAGCCGTTTTTGCTTGTGGAGTAATTGAAACTGCGCCCGCTCCCGAATGATAACCAGCCGGAACAGTATAAGAAGGCTCGCCAATCGTTAAGGATTTAGCAACAGCTCCATTGTTAGGCATGGTACCCGTTATAGTTTTGCCGTCACCGCCTACAATTACCTTGCCTGTAAGCACATCCCCCGCGCTTGCTGTTACTGCGCTAACATCCTGATAAGCTGCCGGAATAGCTTTTACAGTCACATCAGAAAGGCCATAATAACCGCTATCAGGAGTAACATTCTGCTGCGCCTTTGTAGGCGTTACCTCTTTGCTTTGCAGCTGGTAATTGCCGCTGCCAAAGTATCTAAATTTGCCGTGTTTTCAGCTAGCCCCAGCTCCACAAGTTTATTTCTTATTGTGGCCTTATCGCCCTGTATTCGGGTTATTTGCTCCGATACGCTCATTTCTTTTCCTCCTTATATCGTTTCAAGCAATGCCTCAATATTGCCCACTATGTTATATACGCCCGCTGAAGTTATTGGCCTTGTATTATCTCTTATTGCGTTATCAGTAGTTATTACCGATATTGTCCCATCATCATCTATTTTAATATTATCGCCTGCTTTATAACTACCTCCGCCGCCGCTCTCATTTACAAGCCGCAATTCAACCTCTTTCCCGTTTAAAAAGGCCATTAAAACCGCCTCCAATTAATCAGCTATAGGTAAGCACGCACCAAGCGGAAAACCATCCATTCCATCCAGCATATAGAGAGTTCTCCCCCATAATATTAACTCTGTCATTCTGGCCTGAAAAAGGAGCAATATAAATAGGGGACAGAGTACCAGCATCCATCATAAAGCCTGTTCCCATTTCTGCATCAGCATACCCTTGTAATGCTGTAGGCAGAATTAAAGTATATCCGGCATTTGTTTGATATGGCGCTGTAAAAAATACAATCGCAGTTTTATCTGTTTTTAGATAAAAGACGGGGCAAATGTAAGCTGAATTTGTTGCAGATGTAGCCGTGCCGCTTCCTAGCTGCACGGCCCCTGTAATGCTTAAGCCTAAGCCGCTCGGCATGATAGACGCGCCATTACTAAACTTAATGCCGTGATTGCTGCCGGGCAAATATATATTATCAGTCATTGTAATTCCGTTTGCTGAATCGGGCATAATCGTTGAGTTATTGGCAAATCTAATGCCTTTGCCGCTCGCAAACTGAATATCATCCGAAACAACAATATCATCACCAAGAGAATCCGGCTTAATAATGGCATTATTGCTAAATTTAATGCCGTGCTTATCCTGAAACTCTAAATCTTCGTTCATAGGGTTTGATATTGTGTTAAGCCTTAATTCAACCTCTTTCCCGTTTAAAAAAGCCATTATGCCGCCTCCAATTTTGTTTTATTCTATCTCAATATCAAAGTTATTTGCTTTAGCTAAAGCCTTTCTTAGCTCAAAATCCTTTTTACGCAGCTCATAGTTTGCCCTGTCTTTGACATACTCGGAATCATATATATTTAAAGCTCCGAAAATCGCCGTTGTATCAGGCAACGCAGCTTTTGTGACTACTTCAAGATATTTTGTAGGCTTTCCAGTTTCAGGGTCTTCTTTTATATACTCTTTCTTTTCCTTATATTCAAAACCTAGAGCTTTTTTAACTAATGCGCTGCGTAGCTCTTCTACAAGCTCCCGCATATCTTTTCCTTTTGTCGTTTCCGATAATTCCGGATATTTATTTTTATAATCACAAAAAGTGCTATAAGCAATTCCTAGTTGTTTAGCTATTTGCTTTTCTGTAGCTCCCTGTTCTCCCCATTTCTTTATTTGTTCTAAATAAGGCTTAATATGCGTTTCATATTTTGAAGGTCGGCCCCTGTCAGCCATTTGCTTCTCTCCTTTTCTCGCTGCCGGCCCCCGCCCCAGCCCTTTCAACCTTTTGCGCAGCGGCTTTTCCCTTATCGCCAATTAACATTATAGGCACCCGGCTTTAGCCATAACCTTTACCATCTTCGGAAGCTGCACAGCTACCCAATCAACTAAAGTTTCATCATGCATATATTCTTTTAATCCGCTCTCGCTGAAAAATGCATGCACAATTTCATGCCGAAAAACCTTTGCCATATAATCCTCCAGCTTATCAACCGTATTTTTATCCGGTTCTATTGCATTTAAGATTATCCTTTTGCTGAACGGCTCGCAAATCCCATCCGCCCCCTCCATCTTAGGATTATCCTTTTCCTTTTGATATTCAACCGTATATGCCTGGCCTAGTATTATCAATTCCATTCTTTACCTCAAAAAAACAAAAAGCATCCTGAAAAGAACGCATATTTTCTAAAATTAAAGGAGCTGCAAAACACAGCTCCCTTCTAAAACAACACAGCTCGCAATATATAATTTCACATTACTATTATAGCATAAACCCAGGTGGCTTTAAATGGCTTTTAGTGGCGTATTTGAATTTTAGTTATTAATTTTAATTAATGTTAAAGCTTTGCCATGCAATCGTAAAAGCCAACGACAGTCATACCCCATTTCCTCCGCTATCCGCTCCCAGGGCTTAAACTCCAGATAGCGCTTAAGCAGCAGAGTACGCAGGGTGCTGCTCTCAAGGGCGAATATAGCCTTAGTAATTTCCGTGCGGATATCTATTAAACGGTCGGTCTGCCGGTCAATCAGCAATTCATAATCTATGTAGCGCGCTATAGCTTCTTCCTGCCGGTTATATTCGCTGGTCTGCACTCTATCCTCGCTTAATGCTGCCGTTACGCTGGCCGCTCTTTCCAGCGCCCGCCTTTTTGCCTCTTCCAGCGCCTTGATTTCTCCCTCCAGCTTCCAGCCCCTCATTAGCCATTGCTTTTTCTCTCTGTTGGTCACTTTCCCGCCCCTCCCGTATTCTTGAGCACACATCCGCCCTGAAGCAGTAAATTATCCCGTCATCCTCCCGACGCCCCCATACGCATCTCAGGCAGGGCGGGCGCCGAAAGCGTCTATCGCAACCTACAGATTCATCGTAGCAAAACCTTGCTTCATTAATCGAGTATTTACAATCCACACAATCAGGCTCATGTATGCAAGGATGGTTGAACTCTTCTAGTCCTTTCGGCTTATCATAAATCACAAGGTCGGATATATGCCAGCCGTAAAATGGAACGTCGTGGAAATTTACTCCAATATAGTTTCTAAAATCATCGAACGACAAACAGCTTTCTCTGCATATCCAACTATTGTCAGGATTTTCCCATTCGTTTGAAACAACTATCAGTTCTTCCTCTCCATGTTCGCCGAGGTAGTGGAAGCGGATATCTTCATAAGTCTCCTCGTTTGTAAATTCAGCGCTGAATTTACTTATCTCCTCACAAATAAACTCTCCTACGACTTTGCCGTTCATTATATGCTGAAAATCAGCATCATCCGCTTTCCGCAATATCTTTTTAGGACAGATATCAATGTTGCTTTTTGTGCAATAAATATAGCACTTAAACGGTGTTTCAGCCTTCGGCTTTGTTTTCCGCACTTCAACCGTCTTTTTACCGTTGGCTATCAGCTCGCAGAACTTTGGCTGAATGCTCAGCATTATGCTTTTCATTTTTCAAACCTCCCGAATCTTTATTCCATGTCTCTCCAGCATCAGCTTGCGCTTTATCAGGTAATCCTTTGTGCGGAAGCCCTTGACGTCCTCCACCACCGTCTGCCCGTTCTCCTCGTAAACGAAGTCCGCTATGTAGCTGCATGCCCGCTCTACTGTTCTGCCGTGTATTTTCTGCGCGGGTATCAGCTCGTACTTTACCTGCCGCCGCAAGCTGTGAATCTGCCCGGCGCGCTCCAAAAGCTTAAGCTCCGCATAGCGCCGCGCCTCCTTTTGAGAATCAAATGTCAGCCCGTCCAGCCCCGTCTTTTTCGCATGATACTTCATCTTAGCCTCCTGTTGGCCCCGCTGCATTCCAGCCCATAGGGCGCTATCATTTCATACAGCCTGCTTCCCAGAGCTTCGTCCTGCCTGGATATCTCTTCAACGGTATATTCGCTGGATATTATCGTCCGAAGCTTATTGATGTACCGCAGATTGATAAGGCTGAACATTATGCTCAAATCCTCGCCGGCAATGCTCTTAGAGACGGGATTCATGGCGCATTTGAACAAATCGTCTATGTACAGAATGGGCGCGTTCTCAAACACGGACATTATGCGGGAAAATTCCTCGTTATCGTATTTGGCCGCCTTAAGCCTGCGCATCTCCACGTTGTACTGAAAATACCGATGTAGCTTAAGCTCCCTGCGGGTCAGCTCGTTGCAGATTGCTATGCAGATATGTGTTTTCCCCGTCCCACTCCGTCCGAAATAGCCTATTCCCGCCGCATTCTTATCAGCCAGAAACTCCAGCGCCATTTTCTTCATAGCCGCCGCCGTTGGCGTATCCTCCTTAAAGCTATCCAACGTGAACTTTTCATACATTTCAGGGGAAACACCGCTGTTTTTGAGCAGTTCAGCTATCTTGCACGGCACCTGGCATTCGCATTCCTTAAAACTCTGATAACCATCCTCATCCCAGACAAAGAAGCCGCCTACATCCTTACACTTCGGGCAGGCATATTCCCCAGGGGATACCTTCAGCGCTGAAATATCAAAATGGAATCTTGAATTCATCATCCTTCAATCCTTTCATGCCGGCAGGAACATCCGGTTTTTCCTCCTGAACTTCATTGTCCCAATACCCGCCGTTCAGCCACGTAGCCGGGTTAGGGATATATTTGCCGTTATCCCTGCGCCATTGCTCGCTCTGCTTCTGTTCTCTTAGCGCTTTAAGCATTTTCTCAAACAGCGCCTTATCCGGCTTTATGCGATTCCAGGCCTTAAGCGCGTACTGCTTGGCCACTTTCTTGGGGTAAGCCTTCCACCAAATCTCAAATCGCTGGTTATGAACAGACGCGCCCTCCCCCTCTTGGGGGGTAAGGGGGGTATTCTCGATTCTCGTATTCTCGTTTCTCGTATTCTCGTATTCTCGAGGACATTTGATATCATCTGATATCATTTGATTGCAATTGATATCATTTGATATCATTTGATTGCAGCTGATATCAGGGTCTGGATATTTGCTGTTGTTCGCACGTTTTTGCTGGTGCTTCTTCCAAGTTACCAGCTGTAGGTACGGCCTGCCCTCAAACTCATACAGAGCTACCAGTCCTACAGTCGACAGCTTTTTTAATGCAAGCTCTACAGCTTTATTCGTGACCCCAGGCTTCAGCGGAAACATCCTGCTTTTCAGAATAGGAATCCGCGCATCCATTCTCCCAAAATCATCACATGTCACAATTAAACGATACCAAAATACCTCTTCAAACCAACTAAGCTTATCCAATGTTTCACTTGTACATATGCTCTCCTTAAGTATCCTGTTGGGCATTATTAAATACCTCCGTTTTGAGCTTTAACAGCTCCTCCAGTACGTAAAGCGTTATCCTGTTGGCCCGTCCTATCGGAATACATGCAATTATGCTCATGTAATCCATTATGCTGTCCTCCTAATTAAAATGGCAAATCGTTCTCCTCGGCCGGCTGCAAATCCGCGCTATACTGCTCCGCCGAGCCATACTGCTCAGTCTGCGTGCGGGCTGCGGCCGCACCATTATTAGCCGCGCTTAAAAATTCTACCTCGTCCGCCAAAATTTCGGTAACATAACGCCGCGTTCCGTCCTGAACGTCATAGCTGCGGGTCTGTATGCTGCCCGTTACCGCCGCTTTGCTGCCCTTATGCAGATATTTAAAACAGTTATCCGCCAGGCCCCGCCAAGTAACGATAGGAATAAAATCCGCCTCCTTCTGCCCCTGGGCGTCCCGGCTAACGCGCCTGTTTACCGCAATGGTAAAAGTGCATACCGATATGCCTGAAAGGGTGCTCCTCAGCTCCGGCTCATTTGTCAGGTTCCCTATAACTACCGCTCTATTCATGTTTTTCTCCTCTCCGCCGTGTCCACTAAACTAAGCATGTCCGCTATCTCGTCAGGGGTTTTTGTGGGTATGCCCAGCTGCTCGGCCTCCTGAACAATACCGTCTATAAAGACGCTCATCTCCCGGCTGTCGTATTCGCTGGAGCCCTTAAAGCAGAAATACTCTATATACTCCCCCAGCCTGCCCGCTTCCTCATAGTATTTAAAATACCCCGCCGGGTCTACGTCCGCCCTGAGCTTAAGCGCTATGCGCTGGCCGTAGTGCCTCAGCATATCCATATAGCATTCCTCCTTGCTTATGAGCATAACGTCCGAAATACGCCCTATAAGCAGCCAGGCATAGGCGTTAGCGTCCAGGCTCCGGCGTTCCCGGCGCCGTTCAATGGACATTATCCAGGGCTTGTCCGCGCTCTTGTCCATAAGCCGCCTGACCTCCTGAAGAGAACCTATGCTCTCCGGCCCCACCTCCGCGCTGAATATATACCGGCCAGTCTTAAAATCCCTCATCAGTCCCGCGTTCTTTATTCTTACCTGCGTCATGGATTTAGCCTCCCCCAAGTCTTTATTGCCTGTGCTATGAGTTGAGCTTCCTCCTTTGGCAGTTCTTCCGTGCGGCTGTATCCATACTGCTCAAGAAGACTGCTTAACGCATCGCGCGCTTCCTTACACCCAGGCTTTCCGAATCGCTCAACCAAAGCCTCCAAAACCGCTTCCTGTGCAGGAGTTATCGTAGGTGTTTTGACCACTTTAGCAATTTTCTCCTGCCCTTCCGGCGTCTCAATAGGTTCATTTAAAGAAGCATTTTTCTTTTTCATCCAAACAAATCGTTCACGATTATTACCGTCTCGTAACACCAGTTTTACTATTTGCCTGTTTTCATCACACTCAATCTCGCTTACCCCTATAACAGCTGTTACCGTTATTTTTCCGTTCTTATCATCAGCTTTGCGATAATCATACCGTCCATCCAACTTTATCCTTATATGAGGCGCAGTATATAATTCCCGCCCTATTCCCCAGTTTGTGCATGCTCGCTTAAAAGCATCTGATACTTCTCCTTTTTCCTTGGCGATATTGGATTCTACGCCAACATCCTCCTTGTATATCCACTCTTTCTTTTCTTCATCCCATATACTGACGCGGCACATAAGGCGCATATTAATATCCCTCTGTTCCCGCTTCCAGTTCATAGGCCCAACGTACTTATCCAGCATTGCCATATCTATACGTGCGTCTTTATGCAGCAGCAGTTCAGCATAAACGTCTCCGTTTCTCATCTCAGATACTCTGTTGGCTCTTACGCGGATACTATCAGCCGATAAAATAGGGAATATCAATTCCTTCATACCAAATGCCCTCCCTGTGAATAAATACTTTCGATATATATCCTCAGCGCGTCCAGCTCCCTTGCGCTGAACATTTCGCCCAGCGCCTTTTCTGCCTGCCGCCCTATAACGCCTACGCATTTTTTGCATACATAGCCGCTCTCCGCCCGCTCGGCGTCCAGAGGGCTGACCATTTCGCCGCACGCCGCGCATTTAACTCCCTCCATAAAATCATCCCCGCCGCAGAAAGGGCAGCGGCTTAATATGTATTCCTCGGGCACGCCCCAGGCCCAGGTGGTCTCCTCCCTTTCGGCCGGCTTTTCAAACGTCCCGCCGCAGTCGTTGCATACAAACATGTTTTAACCCTCCTTTTTTGCTTCTCTATTTATCTAATATGCTCAAAAATTTTTCTCTTGCTTTTTTATCAGCATATGATATAATATGTATTGGGATATTTCCCAATTCGGTTAATCCGTCCGTTTCTGTTCTGCAGGGCGGGCGGTTTTTTTGTCCGCAGTCGCATTTCTCGCCGGGGTCCAGCGCCGCGCCGCAGTAAAGGCAAATTCTGTAATAGCTCATTCTTCTTCCTCCACTTCCGTTATTTCATATCCGCCTGAAAAGGCTTAAGCCGCCCGCATTCATTTACCCTATGGAATCCATTGGCCTCGCATACGTTCATCTCTGTCAGCAGCGTCTTCTTTAAATCGTCCGACACATACATTGAATTATCTATGGTCGCCAACGTGTGATAAAGTAACTGCCGTGCGATTCTATCATCTATCTGTGCGTTTAAACTGTTACACCAAATCGGCCATGCAGCATAATCAATGTTAGCTCCGCGCAAGTCAGCTCCGCTCAAGTCAGTTCCACTCAAGTTAGCTCCGCTCAAGTCAGCTCCGCTCAAGTCAGCTCTGCTCAAGTCAGCTCCGCTCAAGTCAGCTCCGCTCAAGTCAGCTCTGCTCAAGTTAGCTCCGCTCAAGTTAGCTTCGCTCAAGTCAGCTTCGCTCAAGTCAGCTCTGATGCCCTCATCTTCATCGTCCAACCATTGTTTATGCAATTTTAACGTTTCCGCTAAATCTTTCGCATTCATTCTTCTTCCTCCTTTATTTCCACGCCCAGCCGCTCGGCAATTTTAAGCAGCCAGCCTTTTTTAGCCAAAGCTTCCATAAGCCAGTCCCCCGCCAGCAGCCCGAAAAGCACCAGCGCCACAGCCGCCAGCAGCAGCGCATAATCCGCGTTCATAGGCTTGTCCCTCCTTACTCATTAATAATCTCGCCCAGCCGTTTTTCCACGCCCCGCTTGCTCTCCCTGAGCGACGTTTCTACCTCGCTCCTGGATTTTAACTCCTTGCTCAGCTTGGCTATGGTCTGCCGTGCTTCCTCCAACATGGTCTCCAATCCGTATATGTAAGCTTCGGTACAAAATTTATTGTCCATTCTTATCCCTCCTTTTTGCTAAATTGACCTGTTAAAAGCCCTACCTCTGTAGTCTTAAGCGCTTTTGCTATCAGTCCTAAATCATTAATAGTTATTCCCTCCGGCCTGTTTATGCGGGTGTTGTACCCTACCCGGCTTTTATATCCAGCCGTGGCATATACCTGTTCTCCCGTTAAATCCAGTTCTGCCATTCTCATTTTGATATTTGTTCTTAATTGTTGCGCCAAAGTCTTTTTCATTTTATCCCACGCTCCTTCCTCTTCTTATATTTATCGCAATTTCCGATTTCGCTTTGCCGCCGCTTATTTTTAAATAATATGTAATCGCATGAATACATGCCGTGCAGCCTGCCCCTGTATACGCACGTTCTGCATTGCTCGCTTTGGTTTACAGTCATCGACTTATCCTCCCTACATTCTTTACCTTTACAAGAATTCATTGTATATTTATTATTGACATATATACCTATTAGCAATATAATATTTATACGATATATTGTGGTCTGTAATTGTTATATGTCCAAATTACACCCCATATATTGAATTTCAAGGAGGTGAATTATTTGTCTAAACCTAATTGCAAGCATACTTCTGCAAAAGTTGCTTCTACCGCTGGCAAAATATTAAATAATGACAGATTTAGCGGGAAAAGCAAATCGGTTGCTGGAAGTGCACTTTCTCAAACTAAAAAAACTAAATAATTCTACCATTGAGCAAAGCGTTACGACCGCTTTGCTCTTATTCATAAAATGCCATCCATGCTACTCCCAATACATCTGCTAATTTTTTAGCCAATTTTACGCTAGGTGTTTTCTTGCCTTTTTCTATATTGGAATAAGTCCCTTGAGTTATTCCCACCATATCAGCAACCATTTTCTGAGTTAAGCCTAACTCGTCTCGCCTATTCTGCATAAACTTTCTAGGTTTCATGTTTACCCCTCCTTTCGCTATTGACTTTTTATCCTAGATAATGCTATAATTCCTTAAATAGTTCTTCTACGGTGCTATTTAACGCTTCGGCTACCAAAATTGCTGTAGAAACCTTAGGGTCTTGCACACCCTTTTCTATCCTTTGATAGCTTTTTAGAGAAATATGAGCAGCTTTAGCAATTTCATTTTGTTTTTTGTTTTGCTCTTTTCTCTTATTCCGAAGTTTCGTGCGCATTCGGCCTCCTTTCTTAAGACATTTATGTCCTTTATGGCCTCATTATAGTACATATATGTCCTATTGTCAATACTTTTTTGAGGTGTTTTTATGTTTTTTTCTGAGAGACTAAAAAGTTTAAGGAAACAACGAGGAGTCACTCAAACCGACCTTGCAAACGCCATAGGCGTTGTATTAAAGCAAATTCAGCGCTATGAACTGGGACAAAGTGAACCTACCCTCTCAAAGCTCCTCGCCCTAGCCGACTATTTCAACGTCTCCCTGGACTACCTTTGCGGGCGCTCGGATGTACCTGAACGCAGATGACATATAACTAAGCTGATTTATTAAGGAGAATTATATGGATATAACTGTTATTGTGGCACTTCTTGCGGCTATTTCTGCCATTATTGCTCCCGCTATCACATCTATTATTAATAACAGACACGCCTTAAAAGTCATTAATATAGAAAAGTTCATCGCTAGTCGAATTAATGTAATTGAAAAATATGTCAGTACAGCAGGTCAACTTATTAGCCAGCCTTCACGTGAATCAAGGCTTGAATTCGGTAATTATTGTTCCCAGATTTATCTCTATGTTCCTAATACATATTGGGAAAACCTTGACGAATTAAGCGACTTACTTTTATCTAACTATTCTTATGATGAGAAGCTAGTTTATAATAAACTAAATAAAATTTCCAAAGACCTAGCTAATTATTTGCAATCCATAAAGGATGAAAAATAATGTCATTAGAATGTTAAATATTCCCGCATAAATGCAATAGCCAACAAACCCAGCTACATTCAATTTTTTGTATACCATCACGGTAATTGCTGTTACTGTATACATTAAAATTATTGCCAATATGCATTGCACTAATATACTCATATTTCTTCTTCCTATTCACCTTTCAATGAGCAAAAATGATTTAACCCTTTAGCAATTCATCTACTGTGCAGTCCAGGAGGTCGGCTAGCTTTTTCAAGGTATCTGCACGAGGCTTGCTGATGCCAGATTCCCATTTAGATATAGTAGATATACTTAACCCTAATGCATTTGCTATATTTTTTTGTGTTAGTGATTTTTTATTTCTAAAAAACTTCAATCCCATATTTTCACCTCCTCAAATATGTTGAATAATTTTCAACCGCAAACATATAGTAGCATATAATTCAACTGATGTCAATATAAAAATCGAAATTTTTTCAACTTATTTTTTTACACTTGCTAATTGAAATAAATTCAACTATAATTATTAAAAAGGGGTTATTTATATGATTTCAGAAAGATTAAAAGAACTACGAATACGGCAGGGACTTACTCAGGTAGAATTGGCTCGAAAGATAGGCATAACTAAAGATTTATATAATAAATATGAGAGAACAGATATACGCCCGCCGTATGAAACTATCTGCAAACTTGCAGATGTATTGTCCACAACAACGGACTATATTTTAGAACGAACTGATAACTCTATTCCAATTTCTGGCGAATCAAATAAAACTAACTATACTGATGTACATCAAAATATAATAAGCGATAACAATAAAGCAAATTCCCCTCTTTCCCGCATAAATTCTATAACAGATAGATTAACCGAGATGCGTTTAAAATCCGGGTTATCGCGCGAAGAGTTGGCTAAAAAAGCAGGCGTTTCTATAGATGTTATCGCTAATTTAGAAGAAGGTAAAGGTGGTATAAATGGCGATAACGTTGACAGAGTAGCAAAAGCTCTTAATACTAATTTTGACTACCTTATGGGATTTTCAGATGACAGTACTCCCCCCCAAAAAAGCATGCTCGCTCAGCTCGCAGATAACCCTCCAGAGGCTCAACCCGTAGCATATATTTTCGGTTCAAACGGAGGACGCAAGGTAATAACAGATAAAAATAAAATTGATGCTATTAATGCCTTTGTTGAATTGCTGGACAAAAATGAATCAGAGCAAAAATAAACTGGAAATTCCTGTGTATTGAATTAATAAGTCGGATATTGTATTATTATAGTAATATATATTCGACAGGGGGAATTAATATGCAGGAGGCATGTGCGTGTGCTATTAGAATGTTACTCGAAAATGAAATAGAGAAATTCCCGATAGACCTTAAAAATATTAAGCAATATCAAGGGAATCGAATCATCTATTTTGCATATGAGCAGGCCAGAAATATAATTAGTACAAATGATTTAGAAGCCTTAACCGAAACAAACGACGCTTTAACTATTTACGAAGATAATATTTACTGTGTTATCTACAACGATAAAGTTGATTATACTCTAGAACAAAAGAACATAGCGCACGAGCTGGGGCATATTGCCTGTCGGCATAAAATCAAAGACAATATTGTTGGAAAGAGTTCTAATACCGGTCTTCAGGAAGCTGAAGCCGATTTATGCTCTTATGAATTGCTGGCCCCTACTATCGTTTTGCAGCAAATGGGCATATTAACTACAGATAAAATCCAGGCCACTACAGGCGTTTCACGGGAATCTGCTGAAAAAATACTGGCCAATGTCATGCAAAGGGATTCTTTAAAATGTCCGTTTCTATCGGACGAAGAAAAACAGCTTTGGGAAAACTTTAAGAAAAATACATATAGCAATACTAAGCGCCCGCGAATTACCTTTAAAAATATATTTATGGCTATGATGTCGGTAATCACGATATGCGTTATTTTGCTCGTTATTCTAGATTCTAAAAACAACTTCATCCTAAAAGGAAATTATGTTGAACCTCAGTATGAGGAAAATGCGCCCCTAACGCCGGACGACTACTATCCGACTAACAATGATAAGGATAATTTCTTTGAGCCCAAAGCTACTAAAAATAATGTAACGCCTACTAAAAATAATTACAATGATAACTATATCGTATATATAACGGAATATGGACAAAAATATCACAAAGCAACATGCAGATATTTAACAGATAGTCAAAAAGCTATTTATATAGACGAGGCCATTTCTGATGGCTATGAGCCGTGTTCTGTATGTAAGCCATAAAATAAAGGAGGAATGAATAATGGCTACGGCAAAAAGGCTGCCGTCCGGGCGCTGGCGCTGCCTGATATATGTGGGCAAGGATGAGAATGGAAACCGCAAATATAAATCCTGTACAGCAGACAGTAAAAAGGAAGCCATAGCTATGGCTGCTGATATGCAGTTGCATTATGAAAGGCTAGGAAACCCACTTAAGCTCACCCTGGGACAGGCCATAGACAGATATATAGACAACAGAAACAATGTCCTCTCTCCCTCCACTATATTAGGCTATAGGCGCATGCGGCGCTGTAATTTTCAGGAACTGATGCCATTGCAAGTCAACACCATTACTTCAGAGATATTGCAGGCCAGCATTAATTCTGCCGTACAAGCCTTATCGCGCAAAACTGTAGCAAACGCTTATGGCCTGATTTCGGCCGCCCTGCGTTCAGTCTTTCCTGAAAGAGTTTTTAATGTACGTCTGCCTGCTAAAACGAAGGATGAAATAAAATTGCCTGACGAAACGGAAATAGCCAAGCTGGAGCAGTTTATACGCGGCAATGATATAGAGCTGCCTATCTTGCTTGCGCTGCATTGCGGAATGCGCCTTTCTGAGGTTATGGGAGTAAAGGGAATTGACATATCAGATGGCATGATACATATATGCCGCGCTCGGGTTATCGGCCCGAACGGACTGACAGAAAAGCCTCCTAAGTCTTTTAAGGGCAACCGCTGGGTGCCTATTTCCAATCGAATGGAAGAACTTATTAAGGACAAAATTGGTAAGGACGCATATATGATTGAGCTTACTGAACCTCAAATTCTACACCGTTTTTACCGTATATTAAAACGCGCTGGTCTTCCACATATGCGCTTTAATGACTTGCGGCACTATTTTGCCTCCATATGTTTGAAGTTAAATATGCCGGAACGATACGCTATGGATTTAATGGGACATTCTACGCCCGGAATGCTTAGAAATTATCAACATATTTTAGGAAATGAACTTAAGGTCACTCAAAGCTCCGTAACTAATTATTGGAATAATAATCGATTAGACTCAGACAGTTAATTTCGTGTTGCATTTCGTGTTGCATTTTAAGCAAAAACAACTATTTTTATGTGCAAAATTCATAAACTCTGATAATACATCAAAACTCTAAAACCCCCGATGCACGGGCAGAATAAGCAAAAACGCCGCAAACGCGGCGTTTTTAATTTGGTGGAGGCGAGGGGAATTGAACCCCTGTCCGAAAATGCGGATGCGGGACCTTCTCCGAGCGCAGTCAGTTGCTTTTATTCCCCGCTCTCCGGCCTCAAATGACAAAGGCCGAAGTCGGGTAGCTTCATATTTACACCTTACCCTCAAAGCTTTGGATAATGGCGTTCCCTGCAATTATGACGCCGGTAAACCGCTCCTGCAGGCGGCGCGGGCCGGCGGAAGCCGCAATTAAGCGGCTACAGGTTGAGTATTATTTCTAGCGTTTATATTTACGCCCGATTGTTTAACGTGGTGACCGGAACCACGGCTCGCTTATCCCGCCACCGACATCCCCGTCGAAACCAGTACGCCCCCATATTCAATTGTCCGCGCCGCCATAAAAACAGCCTGCGCGGGAGTATAATTATAACATATTTTCCTGCCGCGCGCTACTGTTTATTTTTCCCTACTCAAAGTTCTTAGGGTCATAGAGCAGGGTTTTGCGGTCGTCAGGCCCGAAGCCATTCCCAATTACCTCCCTTGCGTCTACTATAAACAAAAACGCCTTGGGGTCCTCCTGCTTGACTATACGCCTGAGCTGAGCCGTTTCGGAGCGGACTATAAGACAGAGCAGCATCTGCGCACGCTCTCCGGTATACGCGCCCTTGGTGTCCATTACCGTTACTCCCCGCTTCATTTCATTATTCACCCGCTCGCTTATAGCCGCTCCCTTATGAGTTATTATATAATATGCCTTAGCGCTGGTAACGCCGTCCTGCAGCAGGTCGATAGTCTTAGTGCTGGCAAAGACCGCTATAAGAGAATACAGCGCGACGTTGACGCTTCTGTTGGCAATACCTGAAGCGACTATAATTACAAAATCAAATATCAGGATATATGTGCCCAGGCTGCGCGCGGGAAAGCGCTTAAATATAAGCTTGGCCAGGATATCGGTACCCCCTGTGCTGCCGTTATTCCTTAGGACTATGCCCAGGCCGGCGCCGTACATAACTCCGCCGAACACTCCCGCCAGCAGCGGGTCGTCCACCAGCGCCGGAATATGAATGTAATCTGTAGCCAGGGATAAAACCAGAGTGCCCACCAGGGATTTAATGCCAAATCCCCTCCCCAGTTCCTTCCAGCTCACCAGGAAAAGCGGGATATTTATAGCTATAATCATAAGGCCGACAGGAATGGCAGGGATAAGATAATGAATAATAGTAGCAACGCCGCTCACCCCTCCGGGAGAGATATGATTGGGAATTATAAACCAGTTAAAGCCGACGCCCGACAGCGCGGCCCCAAAAATTATTGCAAGATAGTCGCTTATTTCCCTAAGCGCATTTTTCCCCGGTTTCTTCATAGTTTCCCGCCTTTCCGCAGATGCTTTTATGACAATAACATGCTTTTTGTATATTATATCACAATACGCAAAAATTTTACCTGGGCGCAGAAAATTTATTAACCCGCGCTTATACGGCAGTAACATTAACCCCCACGTTTACGCTCTTAATAAAAGCCTTATAAAAAGCGGTCCGACATTGGCCCGTAAGTTGGCGGCTGAAAAAAAGGGGGGCGGGGCGCCGGCGGCCTGCGGCCG
>ERZ779896.745-NODE-745-length-37464-cov-15.545216_pt1 | contig 37464 bp, 39 predicted proteins | sample MGYA00511067_ERZ779896 | MGnify/ENA primary metagenome ERZ779896 (study PRJEB29588, sample SAMEA2161597) | human gut metagenome | biome: human gut; feature: human-associated habitat; material: faeces | place: Denmark | collected 2008/2010 ... | reverse complement strand
TATTCCAAAGTATATATTTTTAAATAAAGTGTGACATATGATTGACTAATATACATTGAAAAATAAATATATTACTGGACTGTATATCAATATTTTGATAAAATATGTATAATATATTGATGGAGGTGTTTATTATGCCTATTATTAGACCAAGCTCAGATTTAAGAAATAATTATAACGAAATTTCTACAATTTGCCACCAAACAAAGAGTCCAGTATACATTACTAAAAATGGAACTGGAGATTTAGCTATAATGAGTATTGAATTATATGAGCTCTTAACAGAAAAATATATGTTATATAAAGAACTAGAAAGAGGAATAAATTCACTAGAAAATGGAGAAGTATATTCTACTGAAGAAGTGTATAATGAATTAGACAAAATATAGAAGAAAGGTCAATCTATGAATAAATATAATATAGAATATTCAAGAGATGCTAAGCAGGACTTAATAGAAACAAAAAAAATATATAAAATATACTTTACAGGAGCCAAAGACGGCACAAAATTTAATAAAAAAAATTAGGAGAGAAATAGAAGAATTAAAAAGTAGTCCAGAAATATATGCAATTATAGATGAAGAACTAATAAAAAATTTAGAGATAAGAAAATTAATAATAAATAGTTACATTGTTTTTTATAGAATAAAAAATAATAACATACAGATAGTTAGAATTATGTATGAAGGAAGAAACTGGATTAATTTATTATAAAAATGGAACTATAAATAAAATATAGTTCTATTTTTTATTCAAATTAAACAAACAAGCGTTTACAAAACGCAAATAAGTTGATATAATAAAACAGATTGATGAAAGGAAGATTGCTATGCATAATGAAGAAAGTAAAATATATGTAGCAATAGATTTAAAAAGCTTTTATGCCTCTGTTGAATGTAAAGAAAGAGGACTAGACCCAATTACTACAAACTTAGTAGTTGCTGATAGTAGTAGAACAGAAAAAACAATTTGCCTTGCTGTAAGCCCAGCACTAAAATCCTATGGAATACCAGGTAGAGCAAGGCTTTTTGAAGTTGTTCAAAAAGTAAAAGAGATAAATATATACAGAAAAAGAAAGGCAACAAATAGAACATTTACAGGATCATCATATAGTGATATTGAATTAAAGAAAAATAAAAATTTAGAATTAAGTTATATAATAGCACCACCAAGAATGGCTTATTATATGAAATACAGTTCAAAAATTTATAATATATATTTAAAATATTTTTCATCTGATGATATATATGTATATTCAATAGATGAGGTATTTATAGATGTTACACATTACCTAAAAACATATAATATGGGAGCAAAAGAGTTAGTAACAAAAGTAATGCAAGATGTTTATAAAACAACAGGAATAACAGCAACCGCAGGAATTGGAACTAATTTATATCTTTGCAAAATAGCAATGGACATTGTAGCAAAGCATGCAAAACCAGATAACAATGGTGTAAGAATAGCTGGTCTTGATGAAATGGCATATAGAAAATTACTTTGGAGCCACAGACCTTTAACAGATTTTTGGAGAGTTGGTAAAGGCTATTCAAAAAGACTAGAAGAGCATGGAATGTACACAATGGGTGATGTAGCTAAAATGTCAGTTAAAAATGAAGAACTACTATATAAATTATTTGGCGTAAATGCAGAGCTACTAATTGACCATGCTTGGGGATGGGAAAATGTAACAATTGAGAGTATTAAGGCATATAGACCAGCTACAAATAGTATATGCTCTGGACAAGTTTTACATTGTCCATACAATTACGAAAATACAAAACTAATTGTAAAGGAAATGACTGAACTACTTGCACTAGATCTAGTAGAAAAAGGGCTAGTTGCAAATCAAATTGTATTAGAAATTGGGTATGATGTAGATAACTTGAAAAATCAAGCAATTAGTAGCAAATATAACGGAGAAATAACAACTGATAAATATGGAAGAAAAGTACCAAAACATGCACATGGAACAATAAATATAGACCATCAAACATCTTCTAGCAAAGTTCTTACAGAACATATAATAAAATTATATGAACAAATTATTAATAAACAACTTTTAGTAAGAAGAATCAATATTACAGTTAATAATGTGGTAAATGAAAATATGGTGCAAAATAGCAATTATGAGCAAATTAATTTATTTGTAGACTATAAAGAAGTCAATAAAAAAAGAGAAAAAGAAGAAGCAGAAAAAGAAATACAAAAAGCAATGATTAATATAAAAAACAAATATGGAAAAAATGCTATAATAAAAGGAATGAATTTGCAAAAGGAAGGCACAACTATTGAAAGAAATAAGCAAATAGGAGGTCATAAAGAATAAAAGGTGTTAGAAAAAAGTGATAAATATAACGATATAATAAATTTACCACATCATGTATCTGAAAAACATGTAAGAATGACAATAGAAGAAAGATCTGCACAATTTGCACCTTTTTCAGCATTAACTGGATATGATGATGTAATAAAAGAAACAGCCAGGGAAACTAATAGTAGAATAGAAATAAATGAAGAACAAAAGACAATTTTAAATAAAAAATTGCTTTTAATAAAAGAAAAAATACATAATAAGCCCAAAATAGCAGTTACATATTTTATACCAGATGTTAAAAAAGATGGCGGAAAATATATTGAAGTAACAGAAAATGTAGTAAAAATAGACGAATATGATAGAAAAATTATACTAGAAAATGGGGAAGAAGTTCAAATTGAAGAGATTATTGAGATTAAATTATAAAATAAAAAGGATAGTACGGTTGTACAATCCTTTTGTTGGTGCAACTGGAGGGATTCGAACCCCCGACCTTCCGGTTCGTAGCCGAACGCTCTATCCAGCTAAGCTACAGTTGCGTGATAATACTTATTATACATTGAAAAGTAAAAATATTCAATAGAATTTTGAAAAAAATGTTGCAATTATAAAAAAAGTGTGCTATATTATATAGGTACTGAAAAAAATCGAGGCGTAGCGCAGTTGGTAGCGCGCGTGGTTTGGGACCATGAGGTCGCAGGTTCGATCCCTGTCGCCTCGACCAAAAATGCTGGGTTTGAATAAAACTCAGCAATTTTTTATGAAATTAAATAAATACTGAAATAGTGTAGTTTAAAGGATTTTAAGCTATGCTATTTTTTTGTACGGTTTTATTAAATTCCAGAAAAAGCCAAAAGTTAGGTGGGAAAAATTTGTGTCTTAATTTTTATGCCAGAATTTATTTGTGTCGTAATGAGTGTTGAAAAGGAAAAATGTATGGATGATACTATACAACTATTCAAAGCAAATGAAGTTTTACAATTTAAATATATAAGTGTCCAAAAAGAATTATTTGTAAATCCTAAATATAGTCATCTATCTTCTGATAGTAAATTACTATATGGATTTATACTAGAAAGATTTCATCTTTCTATTCAAAATAACTGGAAAGATGAAAATGACAATATATATTTAATATTTACAAGAAGAGATATTCAAAAATTATTTCATTTATCAGATAAGACTGTTACAAAGGCTTTTAAAGAATTAAGTGATTGTAATCTTATATATGAAAAGAAACAAGGAAGAAATAAGCCTAATCTTATTTATCCTTGTAAAATAGATTTTGAATGGAGTCGTAAAAATTACGATTCAGGACTCGTAAAATCTACGACTCTGAACTCGGAAAAATTACGACTTAATAATACTAATAGTAAAAATACTAATAGAGTAAAAGGCAACCGACCTTCAAATTTTGAACAAAGAAATTACGAAGGTTTTGATTTTAACACTCTACTTGCAAATTATAAAGAAATTATTTAAAAGGAGATGTTTGAAAATGGAAAATAAAGAATTACCCCAAAATTATATTGATGGAAAAACAGGAATTGAATATAGCTTGGTTGGAGATTATTATATTCCCAATCTAGTTTTACCAGATAGAAAGAATGTAAAACTAGGTAAATATGGAAGAATGAGAGCAAGATATTTAAAAGAAAATAAAAAAGCAGAATATACAATAATGCTTATAGAAGATACCTTGCAAGACCATTTAATTGAAATAGATAAAGCATCAGCTGAAAGATATAATTTATTGATGAAACAATTTGCTGAAAAGGAAAATATTACAGAAGATTTAAAAGCAACTAATCAATTAGAATGGGTTGGCAAAATGAATGCTAATAAAAATGCAGTAGAAGAAATTATATTGAAAGAATTAATTTATGTTTATGAGGAAATGAAAATGGAAGATATGAAATTATATGATATAGATTCAGGAGAATTATGTGAGCTAATAGATAGCAAAAGAATTGAATTAAGGAATAAAAATAAGGACTATAAAAAATTAAGAAATAAAGTATTTGAAATAAAAGAAAATTATCCAAATATTCTAGCACTTATTGAAGATAATGAAGTAGAAAATTTAGATAAAGAAGAATGTAAAAATCTTCAAAAATTACTTTCATTATATTCAAGAATGATGGACTATGAAGATAGAGAAATTTTTTTTTTAGGTGCAAAAGAAAATTATTTTTATTTTAAAAATTTAGGAATTTTAAAATAGTTTTTAGAAGAAATTTCAGAGCAAAGTTTCTTCTTTTTTACACAATTTTTTAGCCAATAGTGGATAATTAGGGTCAATTTTTACAACTTGAAATATCAAAAGCAAGCGACGCATTTATACACCCGTATAAATACACAGCTAAAATTTCATTATAGAAATTTTATATGGGAAAATTCTTCCCCAAGCCCCTAATTTTTTTGAAAGGAGCGAGTGATTTTATGAGAACAAGAACTATAAAACAACAAGTTTATTTAAATGCAGATGAGAAAAAAATATTGAAAGAAAAATCTAAAAGAGCAGGACTAAATGAATCTGAATTTATACGAAGTATGATTAAAGGTTACAAGATAAAAGAACAACCAACAAAAGAAATCAGAGAATTTACAAGAGATATATCTGGAATAGCAAATAATATAAATCAAATTGCAAGAAGTGTTAATATGAGGTATGGTCGTAATGAAGATATAGAATATATAAAAAATACTATTTCAAAATTTATTTTAGATTTTCAAAAGAAAGTATATTCATGAAATTAGAAAGAGGTATTGCAATGGATGTTATGAAAATAAAAACAATTAAAAGTAATTTGCAAGCAGTTATAAATTATGGTAAAAATGGTGATAAAACGGATAATGGTATTCTAGTATCAAGTGTAAATTGTTCTTTAAATACTGCTTATGAAGAAATGGAACTTACTAAAAAATTTTTTCATAAAGAAGATAAATCTCTAGGCTACCATATAATACAATCATTTAAAGGAAATGAAGTATCTCCTAAAACAGCAAATCAAATAGGAAAAGAACTTGCAGAAGAATTATGGGGAGATAAATATCAGATAATTATATGTACTCATATAAACAAAGAAAATGTGAATAATCATCTGATTTTAAATTCCGTATCATTTATTGATGGAAAGAAATATCATAATTCAAACTCTGAAATTGCATTTATGAAAGAAACATCTGATAATTTATGTGTAAAATATAGACTATCATTAGTAAGTTCTCCACGAGCCGAAAAAGAAAAAACATTTAGGCAAAATCATATTGATTATTTTAATCGTAGAGACGAAAAAATGCAAGAGGTAATAAATGATATAGATGAAGCAATAAAATCTGCTAGAAGGTATTCTGACTTCAAATTAACTTTAAAAGCAAAAGAATATGAAAATATAAAAGACACAGGAAAATATTTATCTCTAAAAACACCTTATTATTCAAGAAATATGCGAATTGATAGAGTATTTGGAGAAAGATATTCAGTTCAAGGAATTAAGGAAAGAATTTATTATAAAGGAAAAGAAAAAATTCCTGTTGCTAATCTAAATAAAAAGTATTACAGAAAAGTTTATACTGGTCCGAAAATAAATAGATTTTTATTGAAGACCTGTTCTTTTTATAGATTATATGTACATTATTTATATTTCTTTGGAAAACTACCTGCTAAAAATCAATATAAAGAATAAACTCCAGAATATTATAAACAAAAACGAAATAATAATATGATTTTTGAAGAAATTAATTTTTTGGCGAGAAATAGTTTTAAATCTGTTAGTGAGGCAGAAATTTATAGAGATAATTTAGAAAATCAATTACCCGTATTAAAGGGAAAAAGAGAAATTTTATGGAGAAAACACAAATCTGCAGACGAAAATGAGAAAACAGATATTTTTAAAGAAATAAAAGAACTTACCGATAAAATTGACACTATTCAATCACAAAAAAGAGCTTGTAATAGGATTATTGCTAGATATGAAGAGATTAAAGAAGATTATAAGAAAGAGATTGGGGCAAAAGAAAAATCAAAAGAACTAATAATTGCTGATAAGAAGAACAAAAAATTGAGAAATAGATAAAGCTATATCATCTAAATGCTGATTTTTTTTGACGCTTCAATCATTTTGATATATAATAGAATTATGAACTAAAGGCGTTCAAATTGTGAACCATACCACAGCACTTGTATGGTAGAAAGGGAATACTATGACACTTAATGATTTTCTTCATCGGTACGAGGGAATTGTTCTGAAAAAAGAGTGAAGAGAAAACTGAATTGCTCTGTGAATTTCTTCCTATTGCGACTTGGTATTTATTTAAAACCAATCACGGAAGATATTTTACCTGCAAGGATTCTTTTAAGAACTCTGAAAGCAATGTTGGAAAAAATGGCGAGATGTCAAATTTGACAGCATTGTCGAAGGCAGATCATATCCTTTTTAATTCCTTTTAAAAGTCCATTTACATACAATTCCTATTGTTTGTAAATGGACTTTTTTAATTAAAGAAAACCACCTCATTCATAATCGAAAGAGGTGGCGGAGGTATTTCTCCTAGTTGTCGGGCTACTTGGACATCATATATGCCATGAGCGCATACATAGAATGTCCTGACATAAAGAGGTTGTCCATAAACGGCTCCCCTTTGAACATCTGTGCCCTTACCCGAGCGAAGACTTCTTTCTCATCCATCCAAAGGATTTCTGAGTCAATCTGCTCAGTGTCATCAAGACACTGAGCCTTCTGTCCATAGACTTCAGCCACGGCTACGCCGTAGTTTTCGTCAGATTTGGACGGATCAAGGAGAGACGGTCCCTTCACGAGAGAGTAGGCATCCTTAACAAGGAGACCAGTTTCTTCGCGAGTTTCACGGATGGCAGCAGCCTCTTCAGATTCTCCATCATTGATGACTCCTGCGGGAATCTCAATGTAGTTCTGTCCAGTAGTGGAACGGAACTGCTGGATGAGTGCAATCTGACCATTCTTGCGAACGACGATTGCCACAGAAGGGTTACTCTTTATGATAGTGTGGGTCAACACATGGTTGCCCTGATCGTCAGCATAGCTGACTTTCACACCCTCCATCCGAGGGGTTTTGAAAACGCGCTCTTCGTTAGTTTTAACAAGTTGCTTCATAATGTATTCCTCCTAATAAAATAGTGTTTAACTAACTATTATAATTATACCATAAATTGATTAAAAAAACAAATTTTCAAGTCTTAAGGTCGTACTATTAACATAATAAATTTATTTGCTTGTACTTTTTTCAAATTTTAGTGTATAATTTAAGTACAATAAAGAATAATATATATTATAAATAATATTATTTAATGGGTCTGAAATAGTTTACTAGATTAGGACCTGACCCGCGCTGAACGACAAGCGTCAGTAAAAGGCATTCATAGCGAATGGCTTTTTATTATAATCTTTTATTCTTTAATAAATCTATAATTTGTCTAAAATCTTTTCCTGTAAAGAAATATTTTTCTGCTTTAGTAAATGGCATTTTATTTTTCAATTTGCTGTGACATATCTATTTTAAATCTACATTCTTTGAAATTTACAAGAAAAAGGAGAATACAAAATGACTAAAAAGAAGAAAAATTATAATGAAAAAGCACCATACTTAGTAAAAAAAGCACGAGTAAAAAACAATAGACCTATGTGTCCTAAATGTAGTAAATGCCTAGACAAATCTTTTTGCTATCACAGAAGGAATCTTAAACTAATGAATAAATGTCCAGATTGTCATAATTGTTCCGATAACAAGCATTGTAATAAATTATATATATCAGAGAAATATAGTGTAACAATTGTAGTAGGAGTTGATGAAGAAACAGGTATTCCTATAGAAACGCAACGAAAAGAGTCGCAAAAATATGTTGATAGTGTTAAAATGCTTTTGGGTGATTCTATCAACGAATATACAAAAGAAGAAAAATCGTTAAATCCTTAGAAAATACTAAGGAATGACGTAGAAGGAATAATAAGACCGAAAAGCTAGTTTTTTCTAGAATTATGTTCTAGAATTGAAATAACGTATGAAACGTTTGATATATAAGAGGTTGACGAAGTGAAAAACAAGTCGCCTCGACCATAAGTATAAAGTGGTAAGAAAAATCTTACCACTTTTTTATCTCACTAAATTAAACAATTCTTTTATATCTTCTACAATCAACTTTCCCACTTAAATAATTAGACAATTTTTCGCCATTTATTAAAGACTCTTTTTGCATTTTTGAAAGAGTTTTTATTTGATATTCTAATTTACAAGCCAAAGATTTATCTTTACTTTTCCAAGCAGATTCAAGTTTTACAGCATTATGTGATTTTGTATATTTTGCACCATTTTTATCTTTAGTTAAATGCTCATTTATTCTTTTATTTAAATCATTTGTCATTCCAGTATAAATTGAATTATCTGCACACCTTAACATATATGTATAATACATTTTTTCACCAACTTTTAATAAATTGTATCATTAAAAAAATCAATAAGCAATAAAAAAGCATTGTAAATAATACACAATATGTGATATATTAAAGAAAATTTTATTAAAAAAATATTTAATTCTTGAAAGGAAATTTATGAATTTAGAAATTTTTAATCTTTTAGGTAATGAAACTAAAAATTTTGTATCAAGTTTCGTTAATGAATTAGCAAAAGCTTTAGATAAGGGGAATAATATGAATATAGGGGTAGTATATGGTTTAGACAATGAAAAAATAACATTGCTGAATCCTGAAAATGGAAAAGAAGAAGATATATACATATATACAACTGAAAATGAACTGGAGAAATTACATAATCATGGAATTTATGAAAATATATATAAAATGAATAAATTAGATTTTTATAATCTATACTCAGGTCAAAAAGTACAGTTAAATGGAGATAAATGTGAGTTATATAATGGAGAAATAGATATAAAAAGTGATGATGCTTGGTACAAATTAGATGATTTGTATGGAGTATTAAGAGACAACGAAAATACTAATTTTGTAGTGCAAAAAATAACTGATGATAAAATTTATTTAACACATGAAAATGGAAGTGGTTCAATATATACATATAAAGAATTATATCCAGACTTTAATGTTGGAGATATAGTAAAAAGAGTAAATGGAAAATATATAAAATAGGTGAAAAAATGAGCAAAAGAAAAACAAAAAAATTAATTACAAGTATAATATTTTTAATTGCAATAATTACAGGAGTTTATTTCGGAAATATTGAGCTAGATGAAAATGTATTAGATAATGCAACTCAGGAAGTATCTTATAATTTAGGCGAAATTCCAGAATACAATGGAGAAATATATGTAACAATAAATAATAATATTCCAAATTTTGAACAAAGTGATTTAACAAATGAATGCTTTGAAAAATACAGCAAATTAGACAAACTGGGTAGATGTGGAGTTGCGTATGCAAATTTAGGAAAAGATACAATGCCAAAAGAAGGAGAAAAAAGAACATCAATTAGTCATATATATCCATCTGGTTGGCAAAGTGTAGAGTATAATGGAAAAAGCTTATATAATCGTTGTCATTTAATTGCGTATAGTTTATCAGCAGAAAATGCGAATAAACAAAACCTTATAACAGGAACCAATTATTTTAACACAAGCGGAATGTTACCATTTGAAACAAAGGTATTAAACTATTTAAAAGAAAATGAAGATAATCATGTACTATACAGGGTAACTCCAATATTTGAAGGAAACAATTTAGTGGCAAGTGGAGTACAAATAGAAGCACAGTCTGTAGAAAATAATGAAATATGCTTTAATGTGTATATTTATAATGTACAACCAAATATAGAAATAGACTATAGCAATGGTTATAGTAAGTTAAAACAATAAAATCACATTACCTGCTTAATTTGAATAAATTATAGCAGGTGATTTTTTATGAGTATTGTTCCAACAAATCAAAAATACTATTATTCACTAATGATGAAAAACATACAAGAATTAAAAAGTAAATACAATTTTTTAGAAGTAGGAAATATAGGCTTTAGTACACTTGGCAAACAGCTTCCATACATAAAAATAGGAAGAGGAAGCAGAAAAATTATGTATAATGCAGGAATGCATGCAAATGAGTATATATGTTGTATTTTGCTTATGAAATTTGTAGAAAACTTTTGTCAAAGCTATGTTCTAAATAGTAGAATATTTGGTCAAAATGCACGAAAATTATTTAATAATGTTTCTTTATACATCTTACCAATGATGAATCCAGATGGAATAGATATAGTTATTAATCAAGTTGAAAAAAATAGTGATATATATAAAAAGTATTTAAAAATTTCAAGTGAATTTCCTAATATACCATTTCAAAGTGGTTGGAAAGCAAATTCTAATGGTGTGGATTTGAATTTACAATTTCCGGCAGGCTGGCAAAAAGCTAGAAAAATAAAATTTGAACAAGGATATACAAAACCTGCACCTCAAAATTTTTTGGGAGAAGGTCCATTAACACAAAGTGAAGCATTAGCAATATACAATTTTACATTAAAAAATAATTTTGAACTAACAATATCATATCATACACAGGGAAAAGAAATTTATTGGGATTTTCAAAATATTAATCCACCAAATGGTTATGAAATAGGTAAAATATTTGAAAAAGTTAGCGGTTATAATTTGACAGATGTGCCATATAATTCGAGTTTTGCAGGATATAAAGATTGGTTTATTCAAAATTATAAAAGGCCAGGTTATACAATAGAAGCAGGAATAGGTGAAAATCCACTTCCGATATCTCAATTTGATGAAATATATAATGACAATATTGGGATTTTAGTTTTAGGAATGTTAATATAAAAAGTAAAAAAACTAAATAATTTTTTTGAAATTGTGTATACTAATTGTAAAATGTTGTGATACAATAACAAAAAAATGGAAGGAGACAAAAGATGGACAAAAAAGAAGCTGAAGAATTAAAAAGTAAATTATTTAATAAAAAGGAAAATGGCTGGAATGCAAAAACAGAAGAACAAAAACAAAAAATTTTTGAATATGCTAAAGGCTATATAAATTATATGAATAAATCAAAGACAGAAAGAGAGATTATAAATACTTCAACAGAGATAGCACATCAAAATGGATTTAAAGATATAAAAGATTGTGAAACTTTAAAACCAGGAGATAAAGTTTACTGGAACAACCGTGGAAAAAGCATGTATTTAGCTGTTATAGGAGAAAAAAGTATTGAAGAGGGAATGAATATAATAGGTGCACATGCAGATTCTCCAAGGTTAGACTTAAAACCAAATCCTTTATATGAAGATTCTGAATTTGCATACTTAAAAACACATTATTATGGTGGAATAAAAAAATATCAATGGACAACAATTCCACTAGCAATACATGGAGTTATAGTTAAAACAAATGGCGAAAAAATAACTGTAAATATAGGAGAAGATATGAATGATCCAATATTTACAATTACAGATTTATTACCACACTTAGCACAAGACCAAATGAAGAAAAAATTAGCAGACGGAATTGATGGAGAAGATTTAAATTTACTAATTGGAAGTATGCCAATAGGTAGTGAAATAGCTGAATCTGTTAAATTAAATATTTTAAATATATTAAATGAAAAATATGGAATAACAGAAAAAGATTTATTAAGTTCAGAAATAGAGTTAGTACCAGCAATGCCTTGCAGAAGCATGGGATTTGATAATAGCATGGTTGCTGGTTATGGGCAAGATGATAAAATATGTGTTTATGCATCTTTAACAGCATTAATGAATGTGCAAAATCCTGTTAAGACAGCAGTATGCATTATATCTGATAAAGAGGAGATCGGAAGTATGGGAAATACAGGTATGGAATCACATGTATTTGATACATTCATTTCAGAAATATTAAACAAATTAGGAATAAATAGACCTAATTTATTGGAAAAAGTTTTTTGTAATTCTAAAATGTTATCAGCAGATGTGGATGCTGGACTAGATCCAATATATGCAAGTGTTTCAGAAAAAAATAATGCATCATATTTAGGAAGAGGAATAGGACTTAATAAATATACAGGAGCTAGAGGAAAATCTGGAGCATCTGATGCAAATGCTGAGTTTGTGGCAGAAGTTAGAAAGATATTTGAAGAAAATGATGTTAGATATCAAATTGCTGAACTTGGAAAAGTAGATATTGGAGGAGGAGGCACAATAGCATATATTTTAGCTAATAAAGGAATAGATGTTATTGATTGTGGTGTTCCGGTACTTTCAATGCATTCACCTTATGAGGTTACAAGTAAATTAGATTTATATGAAGCACATAGGGGATATGAGGCATTTTGGAAAAATGCATAATTAAATAAAAAATAAAAAAACGTAGCTAAATTATTTAGCTACGTTTATATGTGCCATCAAAGCTTATTTAGTGGAATGATATCCACTAAATAAGCTGAGGACTTGAAGGGTCAACAATGTTAAGTTTGAATGCCTTGAGATGCTTGTTCTGGCAATGAGAGTTTTTGTAACTTATGTATTGCTTCATGAATAACAACTATGCTACTTTTACCAGATTCAATCATATATTCAATATATTCGTCTTTTACATACAAATTATTACTAGTAGGACTATAAATTCCGTCTGGGCATATTCTACTAAATCTTCCAGTACGATTTATCAAATAACCTATATCATTTTCATTTAATAGATTTATAATTTCTTGTTTTAGTCTTACATACTGCCGATATTTCCTGAGCTAAAATTTCAACTATTTTACTTTTTTGCTCATTATCAATTGATTTACCCATTTTACATCCAGTAAATACACTATAAATGTTCATCATTCTATCAATATTCATATTTGTAATTTCCCCATTTCAAACTAATGTTTAAAAATTTATTATATAAGACTATATGATTTTTAAATATTAGATTTATTTTTCATTACAATTTTATGATTAAATAAAATCTTAATCAATAATAAAATTATATATTGATATCATGAAAAAATAAAAAAGATATTCATATTATATATGAATATCTTTTTGGTGAGCCAGAAGGGATTCGAACCCCCGACCCCAGGCTTAGAAGGCCTGTGCTCTATCCAACTGAGCTACTGACCCATTAGTGAATAGAAAAAATATTTATCTATTAGCAAATACTATAATAACACGATTTTTAAATCCTGTCAATAAAAAATAGTAAAAAACACTGGAAAAAAATATAAAGGTAAGTTATAATCAAAACAGGTGAAATATATGGAAGAAGAAAAAAAGATTAATGTACATCAAATTTTCTGGTATTTTGTATTATTTAGCATGTTGGGCTTAGCAATAGAAACTTTATATGCACGAGTTACTATGGGAATTTGGGAAAGTAGAAAAGGATTTATATGGGGTCCATTTTGCCCAATATATGGAGTAGGTGGTACATGCTTAATAATATTATTAAACAAGGTGGACAAGAAAAACTATTTTAAATTATTTATATTGGGATATTTAATAGGTTCGGTTGTTGAATATTTATTAAGCTACTGTATAGAAGCTATATATGGTGCTAGATTTTGGGATTATTCTTGTGTTGGAAAAGATATAAACGGTAGAATTTGCTTGTTATATTCATTGTTTTGGGGATTTTTAACAATTGGTATGATGAGATTTGTAAAGCCAAGGATGGATAAGCTGGTTAATAAGATTTCTGGCAAAATAAAATGGCCTATTGAAATAGCGTTTGCTTTATTTTTATTAATTGATATGCTTGTAACTATATGGAGCATAAATACTTACGAAAATCGTGCGATTGCAACATATTATAATGAAACAATTGAAACAAAAAATAATAATAGTATAATTTCTAAAATAGAAAATGACTATTTTACAAATGAGCGTATGGAAAAAACATTTCCAAATTTAAGAACAAAAGACAGAGAAGGCAATCAAGTATATGTAAGAGATTTATTAAAAAACAATCCTTAAAATAAGGATTGTTTTTTTAGTCTGGTAAAATAATTGGATTTTTCTTTCTAGCTCTATATAAAGTGATTTTATTTCCTACAGTTTGAACACAAACAGCGTTTATACTATCTGCAATTGCATTACCTAAAGATTTTACATCTTCGCCAGAATTTTCTAATACATTTATTTTAATTAATTCTCTTGCTTCTAAAGCATCATCTAATTGTTTTAACAAATTTTCAGACAATCCAGATTTTCCAATTTGAAAAATAGGATCAATTGAGTTTGCTAAACCTCTTAAATAAGCTCTTTGTTTACTTGTCATAATTATTCCTCTTTCTTATTTATTTTCGACTATATAATTATAACATGATTAAGCTAAAAAAGCAATTTACATTGAAATAAAACCGATAAATCCAAAAATCAAAAATAGAATTCCAGAAAGTTTTTGCATTGATTGTTCAGAAATATATTTATTTAAAAATCTTCCTAAAACTATAGCAATATAATCACATGCAACCATTGCGAAAATTGCACCTAAAATTAAAGAGAGTTTATAGTTAGAATATTGAATTCCAAGTCCAATAGATGCTAAAAAAGTTTTATCTCCAAGTTCCCCAACCATTATGCATAATGCAATTAAAAAACAATAATTAATTTTTAAATTTGTAATTTTATATAGTAAATTTTCTTTTTTGGAATTATCCATTACTAATTTTTCTTTTTTAGGTAGTAAAGAGAGAATTCCCATTATAATAAAAGAAGAATATGTAATTAATTCAATTGTATGATGTAAAATTTGATTTTCAAAAAGTGCTAGACTACTTCCAAATAAAATAGCCAATCCATGACTAAAAAAGGAGCCAATGGCAACACCTAATAAAATTTTAAAAGTTTTATCTTTACCAGAAAAAGATAAAACTAAAAGTTGAGTTTTATCACCAAGTTCGCTCACAAAAACCATCAAAAATGAAATAAAAAAAGGATAAATAAATTCCATAAAGTTACACCTCTTTGATTTGATTTATATTCAAAAAATGTAAATTCTATGTGAAATATTTACAAAAACATTGCCAGGGAAATAAGATAGTGATAAGATAACGAGGTATAAAACATACGGAAACAAGAAAAAGGAGGAATCTAAAGTGATAGAAGTAAAAAATGTCACGAAAAAATATCCTAATATCAAAGCAGTAGACAATATTAATTTTACAATAAAAGATGGTGAAGTAGTTGGTTTTTTAGGTCCTAATGGAGCAGGAAAAACTACAACTATGAATATGATAACAGGATTTATTGAGCCTACAGAAGGGCATATTATTATTAATGGCTTTGATATTGTAAAAAAATCAAAGAAAGCAAAAAAACAAATTGGGTATATGCCAGAGGGGGTTCCTTTGTATACAGAACTAACTGCAAGAGAATTCGTAAATTATATGGCTGAGCTAAAAGATGTTAAAGCTAAGGAAAGAAAAGAAGCAGTAGAAAAAGCAATTGAAGAAACAGGATTAAAAGATGTACAAAACAAGCTAATTAAAAATTTATCAAGAGGATATAAACAAAGAGTAAGTATGGCAGGAGCTTTAGTAGGAAATCCAGAAGTAATAATTCTAGATGAACCTACGGTTGGACTTGATCCAAAGCAAATTACTGAAATTAGAAGTCTAATAAAGGAACTAGGAAAAAAACATACGGTAATTTTAAGTAGCCATATTCTATCAGAAGTTAGCCAAATTTGTGAAAGAGTAATAATTATAAATCACGGAAAAATTGTTGCGATAGATACTCCTGAAAACTTGGAAAATAAAACAAAAGAGAAAAATACAATTCTTGTTACAGTTGAAGACAAAAATGAAAAAATGAAAAACTTAAAAGAAGAAGTTAAAGAAATTGAAGAGATTAAATTGGTAAAAGATAATGAAGATGGTACAAAACAATATGCTGTTACATCAGCAGATAAGGTTGACTTAAGAAAAAAAATATTTGAAATTTTACCAAAACAGGATATCACAATTTTTGAACTTAAAAAAGATGAATCTACATTAGAAGATGCATTTATAAAATTAATTGATTCTGACAAAAAAGAAAATACAAACAAAGAAGAATCAAAAGAGAAAATAAAGGAAAAGAAAATTAAAGAAAAAGAAGAAAAGAAAGCTAAAAAACAAAGTAAAGGAGGAAAAGAGTAATGTTTGCAATTTATAAAAAAGAATTAAAAAGTTATTTTTTATCTCCTACAGGATATATAACAATAGGCTTATTTTTATTAATATTTAGTTTATTTTTCTACCTAACAACTGTTAGTGTAGGAGGATATGACATAGGAAATTTATACTTTAATACAGCAAGGTATGGGCTACTAATTATTGTTCCAATACTAACAATGAGAATGTTTGCAGAAGAAAGAAAAAATGGAACAGAGCAATTATTACTAACATCTCCAAGAAGTATTACTGAAATAGTACTTGGAAAATTTTTCGCAGGTGTTAGTGTAATAGTAATAACATTAATATTTTCACTTATATATTATGCAATTTTATGCTTTTTTAAAGCACCAAACTTAGTGCCAACACTTGTTATGATACTAGGATTTTTACTAGTAGGAATGGCTGCAATTTCTATAGGAATGTTTATATCTAGTTTAACAGAAAATCAAATTATTTCTGCAGTTGTTACAATAGTATTTTTTGTAAGCTCATGGTTTTTACCAAACCTAAATGATAACTTTTCTATTATTGATTTAATGAGCAATTATCAAAAATTCCCAGCAGGATTAATATCAATGTCTGAAGTTGTTAATTTATTGGGAATAACAGTAGTATTTATTTTATTTACAATTATTATTATGCAAAGAAAAAAATCAATAAAATAATAGAAAGGATGAAAAAGCATGAAAGAAAAATTTATAGAAATTATAAAAAAGAGATGGCTACAAAGTGTTGTACTCACTATTTTACTATGTGCTATTATAATATGTGCATTTTTAACAATCAGTTATTTTGTAGACAAAGCTAATATAACAGATTTAGATTTTACAAAAGATAAGATTTATTCTATATCTCAAGCAACAAAAGATAAGCTTGAAAATTTAGATCAAAAAATTACAATTACAACATACAATATGTATGAATATGTAGAAGATTTTGCAAACAAGTATGCAACACTAAATGATAACATAACAGTTGAAAAACTTGAAAATTTAACTTCAAAACAAGAATGGAAGACAGAATATGGCTTAACTGATACATCATCATTTGTTGCAGTTGAAACTGAGTCAAAAATTAAAATTTTACAAGATAGTGACTTATATACTTATGATTATAGTACTCATGAACAAATAGATATAACAGAAGAGGCAATAACAAATGCAATTTTAGATGTTACAACAAATATAAAACCTAAAATATGTATTTTAACAGGTCATAATTTGTATAATGATGGATATTTTCAATATTTAGAAAGTTCATTAGAATCAGAAGTTAATCAGGTTGAATACTTAAACTTGTTAACAGCAGGAAGTATACCAAAAGACTGTAAAGTATTAGTGATTACAGCTTTAAAAAATGATGTAGATAAAAAAGAAAAAGATGAAATATTAAAATATATCAACAATGGTGGAGAGATTTTACTATTAATGGATCCAAATTTGGGTAAAATAAAAACACCTAATTTCCAAAAAATATTAGATGTATATGGAGTAAAAAATTCAGAAGGATTTATTATGGAAGCTAACAGTAGCAAAATGGTATCAGGAGCACCTTCATATATAATCGCATCTATAAATACAAGTTCTGAACTTGTAAAAGATATTAACATGGGGCTAAATGTATGTATGATGACAGCAGGAAAACTAACATTTGAATCAACAGATGAATTAGCTAAGAAAAATGTTACTCTAGAAACTTTAGCAACAGCAAGTGATAAAGCATTTTATAGGACTGATTTAACATCAAGTAGTCAAACTAAAATATCAAGTGACGAGAGTGCTTCAGGAGCTACAGTTGCTGCAATGCTTACAAAAACAATAAGTGAAGATAAAATTTCAAAATTAATAGTATTTTCAAATACTGCATTTGCAACAAATGCGCAAATACAAATGGGTATGTATTATAGATATGCTATAGAATTTTGCAATAATGAAGATATATTATTAAATTCAGTATCATATTTAACTGAAAGAGAAGATAATATAACAATTCGAAAAGCCGGTGAAACAGTTACTACTTATGATGTTACAGAAAATCAAACAAAAATTATTTTATCAATAATATTTGGTATACCAGTAGTTATAATAATTGTAGGAATTGTAGTATGGCAAGTTAGAAGAAGAAAGAAATAAAATTTAAAACTCCTTCATATATTTTATATGAGGGAGTTTTTTTATGAAAAATGTTTTGAAAATTGTTTTTGTAATAATTGGAACAACAATAGGGGCAGGCTTTGCATCTGGGCAAGAAATATATTTATTTTTTAATAAATATGGATTTATGGGAATTATAGGAATGATACTTTCATGTATAATAACAGGATTTATTATTTATAAGGTATTTAAAATTTTAAATATAAAATCTGTAAAATCATATTCTGATTTTTTATTAATATTAAGTACAAATAAAAAATTAAATAAATTAATGCAAGTAATAATACAATGTTTTTTATTAATATCATTTTTTGTAATGATAGCTGGATTTAGTGCATACTTTAACCAGGAATTTAAAATTTTAATTTATATTCCAGCAATATGTATTAGCACATTATGCTATATAACATTTAAGAATAATACTAAAGGCATTGTATCAATAAATACAATATTAATACCATTTTTATGTTTCTTTATAAGCTATCTTGGAATAAAAAATATTAATTTTATAGCAAGCAACAACAACCAAATAAATTATTGCACAGGTTGGTTATTTAGTAGTGTATTGTATGCAAGTTATAACAGTATTTTATTAATTCCAATCTTAATAGAACTTAATCTATATATAAAAAAACAAAGCCAAATAAAAATGTGCAGTATATTATGCAGTACAATTTTATGTGTGCTTGGCTTAGCATTATATTTTTTATTATTAAGAGGAAATAATTATGTGCAAAATTTGGAATTGCCACTTATACAGATAACAAAAGAATTTGGAAATATATATTCAGTGATTTATGGAATAGTTATATTAATTGCAATATTTACAACTGCAATAGCATCTGGCTATGGATTCATAAAAAATGTTAATAAAAATGAAAAAATATGGATGATTGGAATTTGTGTAATATCAGTATTAGTTGCGCCAGTGGGATTTTCAAATTTGGTAAGTTTGCTATATCCAATATTTGGTATACTGGGGTTAATACAAATTTGGGGCATTTTGAAAGTAAAATACTTGTAATTTAACTGAATGTAGTATATAGTTATTGTATAAAAATATAAAGGAATAAAACAATGGACAAAGTAATAAAATTTAGAAAAGATAGAAAATTTAATAAAAAGAAATTGTATATAGTAATTGCAATTATTATACTAATAATATTAGTCATTACATCAGCAATAATATATAATACTAATAAAAATTTTAGAAACTTTATGGACAGATATATATTTAGAAAAGATGTAACAGAGGAAAATGTACCAATAATTGAAATTGATTATGATTCTAATACAAATATTTTTACTTATGGAAAATATATTTGTGTACTTGCGGAAAATACTTTAAATGAATACAGTGCATCTGGTAAAAAAGAGAAAGAAGTAAAAATTGAAATTAATAACCCAATATATGATGTGAATGGAAAATATTTAGTAATTGCAGAAAATAATAGTCAAAAAATATACTTAATATCAGAAGATCATGTTATATGGGAAAAGAACATAGATGGAAATTTAAATAAAGTAACAGTAAACAAAAATGGATATGTATGTGCAATAGTAACAGGAACAACACATAAAGCAGTAATTAGTACATTTGATACAAAAGGAAATGAGCTATTTAAAACATATTTATCAAATACTATTGCAGTAGATGCTTATGTATCACCAGATAATTCAGAATTTGCTTATGCAGAAGTAAATAATTCTGGAACAGTAATACAATCAAATATAAAAATAATATCAATTAAAGATGTAAAAGAAAAAAATACTGAAGCAAAATACACATATAATGCACCACAAGATAGCTTAATTTTAAGAATAAAATATCAAGACAAGAACCAATTAATTTGTATGTATGATGATGGAATTCATAAATTTGAATCTGGAGTTGATGTTGAACTTGTAAAATTAAATGAAGACAACCCTAAAATTACATTTGCAGATATAGGATTAGATGGACATATATTTAGAACTTATGAAAAGTCAACAGGAATTTTTAGCGCAGATACAGTTATAGAAATACAAAACACATCAAATGGAAAAGAAAGTATATACACAATTGAAGAAGTTGCAAAAGCTGTGGATTCATGTAACAATGTAATAGCAATTAATTTGGGAGATGAAGTTTATTTTATAGACACAAATGCATGGCTTATAAAAAGGTATACCTCTTCTCAAGTAATTGAAAAAATTATATTGGGTGACGGAGTAGCCGGAATTATTTATAGAGACAAAATAGAAATTGTTAATTTATAGGAGGAGTTACAATGAGTATAATAATTGATTTAGTAATAGTTGCTATAATTGCATTATGTATTTTAATTGGTTATCACAAAGGTTTAACAGGATCACTTTTAAAAATAGTATCATTTGTATTAGCGTTAATAATTGCATTTATATTATTTAAACCTGTATCAAATTTTATAATTAATAAAACTGACTGGGATGAAAACTTAGAACAGGCAATTAAACAAAGTTTCTTAAAGCAAGAAGAACAAAAACCAGAAGAAGAAAAAACACAAGAAAATATGCCAGATGTTATTACAAATTATATAAATGAATCAGTAGAGAAAGCTGGAAATGAAGCAAAAACAGCAATAGTAGAATCAACAGCAAGAAATGTTGCTATTATGATTATTAATATTGCAGTTGCAATTGGTTTATTTATAGTTAGTAGAATTATTCTATTATTTATCAAAGGTTTGGCAAATTTAATCACTAAATTACCAGTTATAAAACAATGTGATAAACTAGGAGGAGTAGTATACGGATTGCTACAATCTTTAGTAATTATATATATTGCATTAGCAATAATTTCATTTATAAGCCCAATGATAAATAATACTTCATTTATAATTGCATTACAAAAATCGTTTATAGGAAGTGCAATGTATAATAACAATTTATTATTAAAAATCATATTTTAAATTTCAATTAAAAATCTTGCCAAAAGGCAAGATTTTTGTTATTATATAAATTGTCAAATAAAAAGGAATTAGGTGAAAAAATTGAAAGAAGAAAAACAAACGAAAAATAAAAAGAAGAAGAAGGGAATTGGTAAAAAAATATTATTATTACTATTATTACTTTTATTAATAGTTGGAGGAGTATTTGCATATAAAGTACATAAAAATGGTGGAGGTTTAAAAGGAATTTTAGCTACAGCAATTGGACATGACCAAGAAACAGTTAAAACTTTACCTAAAATTTATTGCCTATTATTAGGACAAAGTGAAAACTTAACAGATACTATTATGATAGCTGAATATGATCCACAAAAACAACAAGCTTCTATGCTTTCAATACCTAGAGATACATTTATTGGATATAATAAAAGTCAAGCAACAGCTTGGGATAAAATAAATGCAGTATATCAAACAGGAGCTGAAAATTCATTAAAAGAAGTAAATGAGTTAACTGGACTTGATATCAAATATTATTTAAAAGTTGATACACAAGCATTTAAAGCATTAGTTGATGCAATAGGTGGAGTAACATTTGATGTACCAATTGATATGAAGTATGATTCAAATAGACAGAATTTACATATTAACTTGAAAGCCGGAGTTCAAAAACTAGATGGTGATAAGGCTGAGCAAGTTGTTAGATTTAGACATAATAATGATGGTTCAACATATCCATCTGAATATGGAATTGAAGATTATGGTAGAATGAAAACACAAAGAAATTTCTTAAAAGCACTTGCAAAGCAAACATTAAAAGTTGAAAACATTTTAAAAATAAATGAATTTATAGACATTGCACAAAAATATGTTGAAACAAATATAGACTTTAATATTGTTAAAGATTACATTCCTTATATAGTAGAATTTAACACTGAAAATTTAAGAACAGAACAATTACCAGGTGCATCAGAATACACAAATGGAGTTTGGATTTATGCAGCAGAAGAGCAAGAAACTGCAAAAGTAATTGACAAACTATTCTTAAACCCAGAACTACAAGATGAAGAAATAGACACAAGTAGTGTTGATACAACTGGAATTGATAAATCAAAAATTAAAATTGAAGTTTTAAACGGAAGTGGAAGTAGTGTTAAATTAGAAAAAATAGAAAACAGATTAAAAAAAGCTGGATATACTAATATACAAAGTTCAGAAACTTCAAGCATTGATAATAGCATAATAATAAAAAGAGGAAATGTTGAAAACGCTGCAATAGATGAAATGAAATTATTAGTACAAACTCAAAGAAGTTCATCTGCAGAAGAAACAGATGTTGATGTTACGATTATTTTAGGAAAAGATGAATAAAAAAATATGGGGCACTAATTAAAATTAGTGCCCTATTATTTTTAATAATTACTAAACTGCGTAAATTTATAATTTCCACCTTTAGTTTTTTTCTTATATGTTTTTTTAGATTTATTTTTAGGTTTTTTCAAAAGTAAAAATAGCAAATATAAAACAACAAAAATTAATAAAATTCTAAATAAAAGTGGTAAAAAATCAGATGACAGTACTTGAGTTTCGGCAATTAAATCAGATGAATATGTTTGACCATCATAATTATAAGTTATTTTACCAATTGCGCTATTAGCAGAAATTGGTGCCATTAAATTTTCATCCAAAGTAATTTCAGGTTCTAAGCTAGATAAATCTGCACTATTCTCAGAAAAAATTTCTATTTTATCTTTTATAAGAACATTTAAATTTTGTGTTTCTTCAGTAGCTCCACGAACCGTAATTTGTTTTAAAACTGCATTTTTTTCATTTAATGTTTTTAATGAATAATTATTAAAAGCATAATCAAATAAAGTTTTACAATCTAAATATCTTTGACTTAAACCAGTATTTGTAGATTCACCACCAAGTACAACCAAAATAACTTCAAAATCATTTTTTTTAGCACTTGCAATAATGCAATTTCCTGCTTCACCAGTATAACCAGTTTTAACACCAGTAGTTCCTTCATAATAATATCTACTATATGTATTTAATAAATCATTTGAATTATTAAAGGTTCTGTCAGCTTTACTATATTTATTTGTTGCAGGTAATGTAAACTGGGTAGTTGACACTATTTTTCTAATAATGCTATTTTGCATAGCAAATTTTCCCATTAAAGCTAAATCATAAGATGTTGATGTATGGTCTTTACTATGAATACCATTTGGATTAACAAAATGAGTATTTTTACAACCAAGCTCTTCAGCTCTTTTATTCATTAATTTAGCAAATTCCTCAACACTACCAGAAATATGTTCTGCTAATACTATTGCTGCATCATTTGCAGAAGGAATCATAAGAGCATACAAAAGTTGTTCAATTGTAAGTTCCTCGCCTTCTTTTAAACTAGCATGAGTGTAATCATAAGGAATTGAATAAACAGCATTGTGACTGACTGTTGCAACATCATCAAGATTGCAATTTTCAACAGTTAAAATGGCAGTCATAATTTTAGTAGTACTTGCAGGAAACCTTACATCATTAGAGTTTTTCTCATATAAAATTTTTCCAGTATTAGCTTCAATCAAAATACATGAAGGACAATATGTTTTTAAATTATCACTATCAGCATAAGAAGGAGATATAAATATGATAAATTGCATTAAAAATATAAAAATAAAAAATATTATTTTAAGTTTCTTCATGAAATTTCTCCTATAAGTTTATTATATTAAGTTACAAATATAAATATATATTAAAATTGCCAAAATTTCAAGTTTTTTGGAAGGATAATGCTAAAAAGAAAGGAGTTCGTACATGTTTGATGTATGAGATTAAAATATGGAATTAAGTTTTAAACAAAAGTTAGCTATAGGAATAGTTGGGGTATTAATAATAGTAGGAGTGGGGGTATACATATATTGGGCAAATAAGGCAGAAGAAGAATATGATTTCAATAATTTTTATGCAAATACGGAGCCAGACAAGAAAAAAGGAAACACAATAATTGTACACATTACAGGAGAGGTAAAAAATGCAGGAATAATAGAACTGCCTGAAGAATCAAGAATTGCAGATGCAATAGAGCAAGCAGAAGGGGTAACAGAAGAAGCAGACTTAGACCAAGTAAATTTGGCATTTGTACTATCAGACGGACAAAAAATATATATACCAAACAAAAAAGAAAGAGAAGCAAACGAAGGAAAGGTGTATATAACTACAGAAAGTGGAAATAATGTGATTATAAAAGATAAAATAGAAGGAGGTAAAAAGCAAAAAGTGAATATAAATGAAGCAAAGCAAGAAGAACTTGAAAAATTGCCTGGAATAGGCCCATCAATAGCAAAAAAGATAATAGAATACAGAGAGCAAAACGGAAAATTCACATCAATAGACGAACTACAAGAAGTAAAAGGAATAGGAGAAGCAAAATTTGAAAATATAAAGGAATATATAACTGTAAAATAACATAGAATTATAGCATGAGCAAAGCAAGAGCTGAGCTCATGCTAGGTATAATTAATATAGATGTAGATTAAAATAAATGGTTAATATTAAATAAAAAAATCTGTGAAATCAAGGATTTTTCTAAATATATATTGACAATACTAAGAAAAAGAAGTATACTAATAAAGGTTAAGAAAACTAAATACATCGCGGGGTGGAGCAGTTGGCAGCTCGTCGGGCTCATAACCCGAAGGTCGTAAGTTCGAGTCTTACCCCCGCAACCAGCTTATAGCAAGTCTTTTAGAGATTTGCTATTTTTTATTTTACCCCTAAAAAGTACCTTTTGGGGAAATTTTGGGGAAGAAAACCTCACAACTTATTGATATATCTAATAAAATTTCAGTAAAAGACTATGGGAAACCTAAAAATTAATTTAGTAGTCTTTTACTATTTTTTTATCGTGAAAAGTTTAATGACTTTAGTGAAAAAAGATTTTAACTAATTTTGTGGTAGTAGCAAGTTTTCTAATGCAAATCCAGCAGTTTTATTATGAGAAATAATAGGATGTACATAGAAATTTAATGTTGTAGTAATTTGTGCATGTCCAAGTCTTGCTGCTACAACTGAGACATCGATATTTTGTGCTATTAATAAAGTAGCATTCGTATGTCTTAGTCCATGAAAGTTAATTACAGGTAGTCCAATTTGTGCTACAAATTTTTCAAACCATTTGCTAATAGTAGAAGGATGCATAGGTTTGCCATCTGCTTGTACAAATAACCTATTAGAATCGTACCATAATTCTCCATATTGATATTTTTGTTCATCATACCAGTATTTATAATCTTCAAGTAAAGAAACAACAAAATCTGGTATTGCAACATCTCTAATGGAACTTTCTGTTTTAGGTGTTTTAGTAAATACACCTTTATCTGCTAAATACTGACTAGAACGATTTATACTAACAATGCCTTCTCTAAAATTTATATCGTCCCATTCAAGTCCCATAAGCTCTCCAAGTCTAACTCCAGTAAATATTGTTAAGATGATTGCAACTTTATATTTGAATTGTTCTTCAGTAAGTTCCATTAAGTTTGAAATTAAAGCTTTGCTTTGTTCATCATCATAATATTTTCTCTTAGGCTTTTTAGTTTTAGGTGCTTGAACACGTTCAGCAGGATTAGATACTATCATTTGCCAGTAAACTGCTTTTTGTAACATTGCACGAAGAAGTCTATGGTGTTCCAATATAGTTTTTGGAGAAAGTGGTTTTCCTGTCTTTTTACCATTATTATCTTTTCTTCTTACTATTTGAGTATCTTTACTAAGCAGATCATAGAATTGCATAATATCTGTCGGTTTTATTTTATCAACACGAAAATGTCCAAAAAAAGGTATAATTCTACTTTCCAAAATTCCAAGATATCTTTTATATGTTGAAGGTGCAAGTTCTTTTGAACCATAATCTCTTTTCCAAATTTCAACGAAATCTGTAAATTTAAGAGATTTTCCTTCGACATACATACCTTTTTGAACATCTGCAACGAATTTAGCAAGTTCTATTTTAGCCTCTTTTTTACTGCAATGAACAGTTTTACTTTTTTTAATAGGTCGCCCTTGCAAGTTGTATCCTACAACGCAGACTAATCTGTAACTATCTCCTCTTTTTTCAATACTCCCAGCCATTACCTTTTTCACCTCCTTTCAGGCATACCTATGGGTGGAAGCATTAACAATATATCTGTTAACATCATTAATTATATAATAAATGATAACATAAAGCAATAGTAAACAAGAAAAAACTTATTTTTTTAATTTTAAATAAAATGTCGAAATATGTAAAAAGCTGTCATATCAATAAATATATAGACTTTTTACAGAAAATGTGATAAAATTTGACCAAATGAGAGGAGAGAGGTTTATGTCATATCAAGGAGGAGGAAGAACAGACAAAGCAGGAAATAAATATGAAACAAATTATGCAATATCTCAACTTTTAAGAGTTATAGAAGAAGAAATATATAGTGTAACTATTGAACCAACAGGTGATGATGAAAAAGGAATAGATTTATTTATTGTTAATAAGGATGGAACAAAAGAAGGACAACAGTGTAAAGGAAGAAATATTAATAAGGACAATTGGACAATAGGTGCACTAAAAAAATATAATATTTTTGATAATTGGAAATTTCAGCTTGATAGGGATAATAATAATCATGTAAGTATCGTTTCGCCAATCTCTTTTATTCTACTTGAGGATGTTATAAATTTAGCGCATACTTCATCTGGAGAGGCAAAAGATTTTTATGAAAATCAAGTTTTAAAGGCTAATGACGAGATGCAAGATTTTTATAAAAAATACTGTCAAGAAATGAAATTAGATATAAAGGAAGAAGTTGATTTAATAAAATCTTTAGATTATTTAAATAGAACATCATATTATCAAATTCCAGATGCAAACTTAAAAAATTTGATTCTAAAAGATATAAAATATTTATTTAGTGACACTGCTGAAAAAGTATATAATGTATTATTAGATTATATTATCAATAATGATGTATGGGGAAAAGCAATTGATTTTGTTACAATAAAAAGGTATCTTGATGAAAAAGAAATTAAATTAAGTAATTTAGCATATAATCAGACTATTTTACCACGTATAGAAGTATTAAATGAAGAATTTAATTCTTTTTTCAGACCTATTAATAATGAAATGATATCTAGAGATGAATATAAAAAGTGTGAAGAAATAATTAATAAAGGTGAATCAGTAATTATTAGTGGGAAAGCAGGATATGGAAAAAGCGGAATAGTTCAACTTATTGCAGAAAATTGTAAAAATAACGAAATACCATATGTTGCTATAAAACTTGATAAAAGAATACCAGAAGAAAATACAGAAGAATGGGGAAAAAAATTAGGGTTACCAGATTCTATAAGTTATTGTATAGACAGTATTTCAAAGGAGAAAAGAGCGGTTATTATATTGGACCAATTAGATGCTTTAAGATGGACTCAAGCAAATTCAATTGATGCTTTATTTGTTTGTAAGCAACTGATAGAAGAAATAGAACGAATAAATTTAAAGCGAGAAAATAAAATATCAATTATTTTAGTATGTAGATCATATGATTTAAAATATGATAATAATATAAAATCAATAATGAATGATAAAGAACATAAGTGGAATAAAATAGAAGTTGAAAAATTTTCTGAAGGAATTGTAAAAAATATTGTTGGAGAACATTATAAAAATAATAGTAAAAAGTTAAATAATTTACTTCAAATTCCAAGCAATTTATATATATGGTGTCATTTGGATAAAAGTAAAGTATATGACAATTGTTTTACTACTAATAAGTTAATAGAAGAATGGTGGAATCAATTATTAGATAAGTCAAGTGATGTAAGTATTGATAGTGTTTTAATTAAAAATTGTAAAAATGAAATAGTTAAGAAAATGTTTAATACATCTAGAATAAATATAATGAGAAAAATCTTAAATGTTGATGAAAATGCATTGAAATATCTTTCTTCTAATGGTTTTTTATTTATTGAAAATCAAAATGTATCATTTACTCATCAAAGAATATATGATTATTTTATAGAAATTGAAATGCTTAATATGTATCAAGAAAATAAGAGCATGGAAGAAATTATAGGAAATATTGAGCAACAAACACCATCAAGAAGATACCAAATTCAAATGTTTTTAGAAGATTTACATGAAATAAATGCAAAAGATTTTATAAAAATGGGTAAAGAGCTTCTGTTATCAGATAAAGTCAGATTCTATATTAAATATGTTTTTCTTGAAGTTCTTGGTCAAATAGAAGAAATAGATAGCGAAATAGAAGGCTTTATATTAGAATTTCTTAATGATGACGTATATGGTAAGCATATTATTAATAATGTTATTCAATATAATGTACAATATATAAAAATACTATTGAAAAATGGTATTCTAGATAAATGGATGCAAAACGATAGCAGTATAGAATTATGTATTTCTATTTTACGAAGTGTACAAAATAAATATGATAGTGAAATAGCACAATTTATAGGGAATCATTTATTTAAAAATGAAGAAACTGATAAAAAAATATATAGATGTTTTAGTTTTGATGTCAGTACAGAGATAGATGAAATATTTGAATTGCGTATGAAAATATATGAGAAATATCCTGAATTAAGTGAAGATTACATTGATTTTAAATCGTTATTTAAAGCCAATGAAATGAGAGCAATTAAATTAATAAAATTTTGGATAGAATATAATATAAGTAATAAAAATAAAAGATTGTATAGATACGAAGAAGAACTAGTTGATGAAGAGTCTGACATTATAATAAAAAATGATGAAGAAATAATAAACATGCTATTGCCATATATACCTGTTGAAATTGATGAATATTTTGGAAAATGGACTGGTAGATATAAATATAGTATAGGTATTGAAAGAGCAGCTATAAATATTATAAAAAAGGCTAATAATAACTTGATAAAAAATCAACCTGAGAAATTTTGGAATATTTATGAAAAGTATATGGGAAAAGGATATCCACTATTTAATGAATTTATATTAGAGGGATTTGAAAACTTACCAGAACAATATAGTGATAAAATAATTGAGTATTTTTGTGATAATTTTGAAAAAAATATTTTTGAACAGACTAGTGGAAATAATGATAAGCTTCTAACTACAAAAAAAGTTCTAATGAAGCATTCTAAAACATGTAGTATAGAAAATTATAGAAAATTAGAAAGTATAATATATTATTATAATCAGAAGAATAGTATAGAGCTATACAAAGATGTTAGAGCATATAAATTAAATTATACATGTAGAAAAATGCCATGGGACTGGTGGGGAAATCTACAAGTAGAATTATTAGCATATTTATGTAAAGACAGAATGAATAAAAAAACAAAAGAATTAATGATGGTATTAAACAGAAAATTTGATAATGGAAGTAATTATTTTCATTATTCTGATGGACATAGTGGCTCTGTTTGGTCACCTGTTTCAGGAAAAAAACTAAGTGATAAACAATGGCTAAAAATATTATCAAATTCCAAAATTAAGAAAAAAGAAGGTTATAACTGGAAAGAAGTAGAGGGTGGATTTATAGAAAGTAGCTTAAGAGAATTTTCAGTTAGTTTTAGCAGTGCTACTTCCAATGAACCGAATCGAATGATAGATTTAGTATTGAAGAATAAGGAAATTATAATAGATGATTATATTGATGCACTTTATAATGGAATTCATATGGGGGAAAAGTTAGATGAAGTTCCAAATGAAAAAATTGAAGTATTACTAAAAGAATTTCCATGTGATAATGCTTCGTATAGAGCAAATTCTTTTTGTTGGATTATTGAAAAAAAGAAGGATACTAATTGGTCTAAATATACGCTAGAAATAATTAAGAATATTGCAATAAATCATCGTGATCCTGAATTAGGAAAACCTAATGTAACTAATGAAAAAGATACTGAAGTAAAAACTATAGAAATGTTAAAAAGCAATTCACTAAATTGCACAAGAGGTGCAGCTGCAAGGACAATTTCTCATTTGCTATATAACAGAAATGAGCTATTAGAGGATTTTAAGGAAACAATAATAAAAATGACAAATGATGAAAATCCTGTTGTTAAATTTGCAAGTTTGTCTTGCTTGTATACAGCATATTATATTGATAAAGAATGGGCTAGTCCGATGATTATTAATTTATTTGAACAAGATGAAAGATTTTTAAGTTTTTGGGAATCAAGAAGATTATTATTTGATATGTACAAAAACAATAAGGAAAAAATATTAGAAATAATCAAAAAATTATATTATTCTGAAGATAAAGAACTAAAGGAGATAGGATCATTAGCTGTTGCCGAAATGTATATTGTATATAATGAGTATGCAGATATAGTAAATAATGTAACAGACATGGATAAAATTCAAGAAGAACAAATAGTAAGAATATTAGAAATATATTTTAATACTTTAGAACACAATGAGAAATGTAAAGATTTAATTCTAAAATTAAACAACAACAATTGTGATTTAGAAAGTTTTATAAGCAGAATCTTTTATGAAAAAGAAATAGAATTAGAAAGAGACAAAGAATTTTTAATTGAAATAATAAAGAGTAATTCAGGAAGAAGATCTTTGCATGCTTTAGTTAAATATTTAGAGGAAAATGCACTATCAGTTTTAGATTTTTCTGATATAATTTTGGAAGTTTCAAAATCTTTCGTAGATCATGAAGAAAATCAAGAAAATATATATTTCTATGGAGATGAACTTTCAAAATTAGTTGTAGAATTGTATGATGAAACTGAAGGAAAAGATGAAAAAGAAATGAAAGATATAGCAAATGAATGTCTTGATATCTGGGACAAAATGTTTGAAAGACAAATTGGAACTATAAGATTACTAAGTAAAGAAATATTAGATAGATAAGTAAAAGGAATGGTATTTATGCCATTCCTTATTTGTCTTGTTCATCTACCCATTTTGCAAATTCTTCATTAGAAATTTTTCCAGAGCAAACATCTTTATACATTTGCTTTCCTATTTTTCTATATTGTTCTAAATCTTTTTGATATATATCTATTTTAGGATTTCTAGTAGCTCTAAGCTTTTTTCTACTACCAATCTTTCTATATTTTTCATATGTTGTATCATTTTCTAATTTTCTTTTTTGATATTCTTTATTACCAATATCCTTGCAAGTTAATTTGTTTTCTATGATTCTATCACAATAAGTAACTGTTTCTTTATGTGTGATAAAATATCTTCCACAATTTCCACAAATTTTAATATGCATTTTATTTACTGCGACTACATTAAATAATGTAATATAAAAACTTGTAAATAAGTTAGTGGTTTCAAATTGTTGTAAGCTATTGAGTTTTCTTCCTGTAGGATCTATTTTTTCAATAGCAGAAATTAAAGTAAATATATCTTCAAGTCCTATTTCTTCTTTTCTTAAAGGAAAATCGTTATACTGATAATCTAGTAAATCGGTTGAATGAAAATCTTGTTTAAATTCAGCAAAAGTATCTTGATATAATTGATTATATAAGAAGAATATTTGCTTATGAGTTAAATATTTCATATCAAAAGGATTATCAATTTTATAAACAAAATTAATACACTTTTTAAAGAGGCTCTGATAATATATTAAATTTCCTTTTTCTTTATCATAGTATTTTTTTGCTATTTCAACGACTTCACTTACAGAATATAAAGTGTCTAATTCAATATGTTTTATATCATTATCATCTAATTTATCTATAAAATAATCAAAGAAATTTATAAAAAATAACAAGTAATCGTTAAATACATCAAAATCATAACTAATAAAATCTAATAGTGAAAGATCATTGTGTTCAACAGCGGTTGTGGGTTCAAACACTATATAGCCTTTTAAAGTTTCTACATTATCTTTAAAAGTTAATGGAATTGCTTCAACAGTTTTATCTATTTCTGTAATTGATTTTAATTCATTAAGTATTTTGTCTCGTTCTGACTTAGAAGTTGCATTTTCAAGATCTAAAACTAATTGCCCAAACTTTTCATCAGGAGGTATAGTCCTTAAATTTAGTAAGTATTTATTATTATTTTTGCTAATAGGCTTACTCAAATATGCTCCAGAAGTATGAATAAATATTTGAGAAAAGTATGACGAATCAAATGATATACCTATTTTGTTTTTTCTTTCCATATCAAATCCTCCTTGTTAACAAATCACGAAAATTCCAAAAGTTTCGTTTTGATAACTGAATTCACTTAATCTAGTAGGATTTTATCATAATTCGCGGTATAATTCAATTAGTTAACAGGAAAAACTTTATAAAACTTGTTAACGATGGCTAGCCAATAAAATACTTAAAGGAAAGGAGGCATTTATATGGAACAACAAAAAGTACAAAGGACAACACTAACAATGAAAGAAGCAGCAGAGTATTTAGGAATATCTTACTGGTTAATAAATCAATTAGTAAGAAGAAAAGAAATACCTTGCTCTAAAGTTGGTGGAAAATTCCTATTTAGAGTTCAAGCACTAGAGGAATACTTAAGTACAAAAGAAAAAGAGTCAGTAAACTTCTAATTTAAATGAAAAAGGAGGGAAAGGCTATGTACGGAGTACAATGGTTTAAAGTTGATAGAAACATATTTAATAACAGGAAAATCCAATTGATTCTTAAACATAAAGATGGAGATTTATACTTTAGAGTGTGGATTCAATTGTTATCAATAGCAGTTGAATGTGGCAACGATGGTCGATTAGAAATCGGACAAAAGCCGATTACCTTCCAAGATTGTGCGAAGATTATGGGAAAAACTTCGGACAAGATAAGAAAAATATTGGAAGAATTTCTGGAGTTAGGAATGCTTCAAAAAGAAGGTGAAACATTCTTAATTAAAAATTGGGATAAGTACCAAAGTATTGATAAATATGAGAATTATCAAGAAAACAACAGACAAAGACAAAGAAAATATCGTGAAAAGTTAAAAGCTGAAGGTGAAAAAAGTAACGTTACAGTAACGTTAAGTAACGCGGAAGAAGAGAAAAGAATAGAAAAGAAAACAAAAGAAGAGAAAATAATAGAAGAGATAAAAGAGGAGGATGAAAATGGTTTTAGAGAATACAAATTACAATGAAGTTATACACAATAAGCTTAAGAAATGTGAATTCTGTGGTAAAGAATTAGAACCAATAGGATTTGATTATCTATATGTAAATATATCTCCAGATTGTATTGAGTATCAAAGATGTAATTGTAGTCAAGCACAAAAATATTGGAGAGAAAAAGACAAGCAGGAATATGAAAAGCAAAAAAGAAATAGATTCAAATCAATAATAAACAGGATTTACAAAGAAAACTATGTCGGAAGAAATATTCAAAATTTGAACTTTGAAAACTTCTATTCAGATCAAAATAATCAATATGCAGTAAAAGTTGCTAAAGATTATACAAGTAAGAATAAAGCAAATATGCAAGCCAACGGATTGATAATAACGGGCGCGTCAGGAGTTGGAAAAACACATTTAGCAGGTGCTATTGCAAATAGATTAATTGAAGATGGAAAGATAGTTTTAATGGGCAGATTAACAACATTATTAGATATGATAAAGGAAACATTTAGAGATAATACAAAGTCTGAAAATGAATTAATTGAACTATATTCCAATGTAGATATGATAATAATTGATGATTTGGGAACAGAAAGAATAAGCAGTTGGGCATTAGAAAAACTATACACGATAATACAAAATAGATTTGAAAATGGATTACCAATTATTATTACAACAAGGTTTGACAAAAATGGATTAATTTCTAGATTTAGTTACAGTAATGATCAAGATTTAATTGATGCAACAATCTCAAAATTGTATCAAAAGTGTTATGGAATAACACTAAAAAGTATGAAAAAAGAGTTAGTGTAGTCGGCAAAACTAAACAACTAACCCTATCTAAGTTAATAATATTTTAATATAAATACTGAAAAAAGTAAAGAGAAATGAGAACAAATAATAACAAATTAAGGAGGAATAAATTATGAGAAAAGTATTTGAAGGATACAGATTAATAGAAACAAAAGATATCGAAGGAAAAAGAATAAGACCAAGAAATGAGGTTTATAGAAGGGCATTTTTATTAGCAAGAAGAAGAGTTCATTTGGAAGGAATAAGAGAACCTTTTGAAGTTATAAGGAGAGGTAATAGATATATTTTAAGCTCAAATCCTATAACATTTAATGCAGTAAAAAGTTTAAATTATAGAGCAGTTCCATGTATAATTAGAAACCAAGATATGAACTTATATTGAACAAAACATTAAGAAATTTAGACATGGATTAATAAAAAAGAATACTTGGACTTGTTAAATAAGTCCAAGTATTTTTCTTAAATTAGGTACAAGTTTGGTACAAAAAAGGAACGAAAAGGTACATCAAAAGGGAGATAAAAAGTGCAAAAACAGGTACAAATAATGTAGATGTATTGTCCTAGCAAGCATTGAATTTCGCCAGCTCGAAATTCTCAAATGGGGAAATTCCCCAATCCCCTTTTTAAGAGAGGAGGTAGAATATGGCTACAACAAAAATTTGGAAAGTTGTTAAGAGATTAGATCATGTAGTTGATTATGCAAAAGATGAAAATAAAACTAAGAATGATTATTTAGAAAATGGATTTGATCAGTATGACGATATAAGAAGAGTTTTTATGTATGCAACAAATGCAGATAAAACTGAAAAACAATTTTATACCACAGGAATAAATTGCAATGTTGAAGAAGCAGTTGATCAAATGCAATTTGTAAAGAAAAGATTTAGAAAAGAAAAAGGTATACTTGCTTTTCATGCAGAGCAATCTTTTGCAAAAGGAGAAGTGTCACCAGAGGTTGCTCATGAAATTGGAGTACGACTTGCTAATGAAATATGGGGAGATAGATTTCAAGTAGTAGTAACAACACATTTGAATACAGAACATCTTCATAATCATTTTGTAATAAACTCTGTTTCATTTAAAGATGGACTTAAATATTATAGTAATCATGTTAATACTGCAATATTAAGAAGAACATCGGACGAGCTTTGTGAAGAATATGGAATAAGTGTATTAGAAGAAAAGACCTGTAAGTCAGGAATCAATTATAATAATTTTTATCAAAAGTCTTTGCAAAATTCAGATTATTATAGATTTGCAAAAGAAGATTTAGACTATGCAATAAAGCATTCTTATACCAGCAAAGATTTTCACAGGATATTAAGTTCAATGGGATATAATTATTATTACAGAGCTGATAAATTATCGATTAGAAAAGAACCACATAAAAGAAATATAAGAGTTGAAAGAGCATTTGGAGAAGGGTATTCAGTAGAAAGCATTAGACAAAGAATACTTGCAAATGATTTTGTTACTGAAGAAAAAATATATCCATATAAAACAATGAGAATTAAATTATATGGGACAAAAAGTATTTTTAAGAAAGCATACAAGCCTAAAGGAATAATTGCATTGTATTATTACTATAAACATTTATTAGGGCTTTATAAGAAGAATAATGTGCCACACAAATTAACAGAAGAAATGCGAAAAGATATTGCAAAGATGGATCATTATTCAGAGCTAATAAGATTTTTATGCAAGTATAAACTAGAGATAGCACAAAATATTGATGATTTAAAGGATAAGAAATTGCGAGAAAAGCAAGAAATATTAAATACTAGAAATAGATTATATTATAAGAGAGGTAATATAGAGAATGAGAGTGAAAAAGACCAAATTACAAAACAAATAATACAAGTAACAGAAGAACTTAAAAAAATTAAGAAGGAAATAAAGATGTGTGATGAGGTTGTAGATAATGCAGTTAAAATGAAGGAACAAATTAAGCAGATGGAAGAAAAAGAGCAGGAAAAATCAAAAAATAAAATTAAAAGACATGAAAAAATTTGAAGAAAAAGATAATATATTATGATATAATAGAAAAAAATGAAAAGAGGTAGAACTATGTCTTTAAGAGAACAAAAGGGAAAGAGCTTAATTGATATTCCTAATAATTATGTTGTATTTGATATAGAAACAACAGGATTAGATCCTGAGTTTGATGAAATAATAGAAATTGGCGCTGTAAAAATTAAAGATGGCATAAAAATTGACACTTTTAATTCTTTAATTAAACCAGAATATGAGATAGATGAGTTTATTACTGAATTAACAGGGATTACAAATGGGATGGTAGAAAATGCTCCTTCAATTGATGAAGTATTACCTAAATTTATGGATTTTATTAGGGATTATATTATAATAGGGCATAATGTAAATTTTGATATTAATTTTATTTATGATAATTTAGAAGAATTAAATATACCACCAATTACAAATGATTTTGTTGATACTTTACGTATAAGTAGAAGGTTAATTCCAGAACTTAAGCATCATAAATTAAGTGATTTGGCAAATTATTTTAATATTGATACGAACGGCAGTCATAGATCATTAAAAGATGTTGAGATAACATTAGAGGTGTTAAAAAATCTAAATACAATGATTATAGAAAAATATCAAAACATGGACAACTTTAAGGATGCGTGCAAACCTAAAAGCCATTCTGGAATTAGAGCAAGCGATATAACAACCAATAATACAGAATTTGATGAAGAAAATATGTTATATGACAAATATGTAGTTATAACTGGAACCCTAGGAAAAATGTTAAGAAAAGAAGCTATGCAAGTTATAGCTGATTTGGGTGGACATTGCCAAGATGGTGTAAATAAGGATACAAATTATTTGATATTAGGAAATAATGATTACAATCCAATATTAAGAGGTAAAAAAAGTTCTAAATTATTAAAAGCAGAAAATTTAAAATTAAAAGGACAAGATATTGAAATAATATCTGAAAATGTTTTCTATGACATAATTCCAGAATCAATTTGGAAAAAATAATTTATTATAATCAGTGTTTAGCTATGATGGAATCGGAAC